>Ga0123352_10004322_pt1 | contig 20901 bp, 21 predicted proteins | sample TergutLab28metaG_FD_89700 | JGI IMG/M metagenome (GOLD analysis project Ga0123352, IMG submission 89700) | Labiotermes labralis P1 segment gut microbial communities from Petit-Saut dam, French Guiana - Lab288 P1 | ecosystem: Host-associated > Arthropoda: Insects > Digestive system > Gut ...
ATACAGACTCAGAACAGTCATCTGTAAGATAAACTATCATATGAATGTGCTAATTTTATATCTGTGTTAGTGTTCATTTTTTATAAAACAGAATTTAAAACATTATGTGTTCAGTTACTATTTCTGACAGAAAAAATACAAGTGCATAGGGTAGAAAGGGTAGAAATAATATGAGTGGAAAGGGTTAAATGCCGAGTTAAATCCCATCTGCCATTTGCTGGCATTATTAGGAGCTCACCATATTTTCCACGCTGGCGGGTTAAGGGTAAATGAAGTAACATGTACAGATGTGGATTTGATTTGTTGGCTCACGTTAAGGTCCATTAATGGAGTCTTGTGTGCATTGTGATGAACCACTTGGAAATTCTGGAATAGCTGAGAATTTTATCTTCCCAAGAGCACTCTATTCCATGGTGTTGATTACTACTGTTATTAACTGTAGTATGTTTATAAGAAATTTATATATAAATTAATCCTTGGCTGCAGTGCTGAATAATGTTTTTCCATTTATGATGTGCAGCTATTATTATATTTAAGGTTATGGCTAAAGAAATTAAATCAGCTCAGCAAGGATCTTGTAACAGATATCACGAAAGTGAACCAAACACAAATATGAAGAAATATCAAAGAAAGCCAGGAAAACACCTAAGGTGGAACCTATTCCAGGCCCAGGCAATCCAAGTCCTGGTCAGCTCACAACATTACAGGTAAAGACTTAATCAAAATTATATCTTGCAGTTAAAGCTTTGTATCATGGTCTCTGTCACATTTGTGACCTGTAAGTTCCCTGGTAATGTCAAAAGTGGAGGCCTTGTCAGGAGGGTAGTGCTATCCATGATTTACGATGGCTGATACAAGTTCCTACAGCTGCATATCTGGTAGTGGGCTGGGTTTGTATTTTAATATTCTTGTGTTTTACCTTTGCCAAAGGGAAGGGCAAGGAAACAGATACAGTACATTTACAGTAGATTTGGTCTTGAAAATGGGCCTGTGACACAGACGTCTCTTAGACCTCCACATTATTGTATAGTAGTATATTAAGATCCTTTAAAGACATTATTGACTTTTTCAGATAAAGGAGATTGTGGTGAATGTTCAGAAGAAAATGAAGGAAAGAAAGCATGCCCTAAATGCTCTGCAAACAGATGAAACTCCTCCCACTACTATTCCATCACTGATGCAGCATGGAGGCATTAGTTTAGAAAAGGTGTGTTTTGCTGTTTTATATTGTATAATTATATTACAATGCATGATGCAATAAACATAAAATTTACTGTATGATCCATGTATTGGGATGAAGTCTGCTGCTCATAAAAAGATGGAACTCCAGTTCTATGAGCCAGGCAATTTCATGTAAGACTCTCCCTTCCGTACACGTAGCTGAAGACATCAAATTTGATATGAGTATTAGGGACAAAAGTAGTTCAGGGTCCAACCAAAATAGAAGCCTATGTATGAGAAAGTGATGGCTATGCATCAGAGGGCCCATGAAGAAGCCAATGCTGTGAGGAAACAGGCTGCTGAGCAGAGAAGAGGACAGACAGCGCAAAAATTAAAGGAGAACACTACACTGTCACACCTGAGAACTGGCCTGCCATTTCTTAACCTCTTCTGTGCAGAGTTTTTAGGCTGATTTTGAATCCTGTTCATTCAGTATAGTGACTGCCCTGTAAGCTGAATGACAAAGGATTCATTTGTTTCCTGTCAGGCAAAGCACAGCACACAGAGTGGGAAGCTGACAACACATGCATCTAATGATAAAATTAAGAAACCTAAGAACTATCTCCTCCCCCCCCCCACCAAATATCTTCTTGTTCTGGTGCTTAATCAAGGACAGGAACAACTGTTAGAGGACACACATGTAAGTATGTAACCTAACCTAATCTAGCATGTTTTACAGTATCACAGTGCAGCATAGTAAAAGTCATATCACTTAACCAAACCTGACATATTTCGAACCACCACCTCTGTCTTTGGCAGTCAGGTATCTTATGTAAACTCTTGCACTGTACAAATTATTACAATAATTGCAACATGTCATGCCTCATTAATTGATACAGCTTTTAATATGTTATAGTGTGATTGTCTAAACAATGTTAGTTGATAAATAAAATCACGTATTTTCCTGTGTGAAATTAATCTAACCAACATATTAGGATGTATATGTGCATATATAGCACATAGGTCTGAAACAAGCAAATACTTTGTTGCCATTGCTTTCCAACTTTGCTTTAGAGCATACCATCATTATGGTTCCAGTAAAACAGAGTGGGACATATGAGCTTCTGGTCAGTGCTGATGCTGTTAATTTACTGGGTGAAAGCATGCATACTACAAAAAGAAACATAGAAGCCTGCTAGGAAGGAGACTTGCCAAAACTTAAAATTTTTATGCTTCATGAACAGAATGAAGGACAATGTAACAACATTAAGGTAAATAAATACTTTCAAAGTGTTGCAGAGTTCAGATATTTGAGAATGACTCTAACAAATCACAATTGCATTGATGAAGAAATAAATGAAATGAATACAGGAAACGCCTGCTAACATTCAGTCCAGAATTTTCTGTCTTCTTGTTTGCTGTTTAACAACATAAATATCAAAATATGCAGAACTATAATTTTGTGCATTGTCTTATATGGGTATGAAACTTGACAGGCATAGATGGGAGGATAATATTAAGATGGATCTTCAGGAAGTGGGATGTGGGGGTATTGGCTGGATCAAGCTTGCTCAGGAGACGGACAGGTGGTGGGGACATGTGAATGTGGTAATGAACTTTCGGGTCCCATGAAATGCAGGGAATTTCTTGACTGACTGAAAACCAGTTAGCTTCTCAAGAAGGACTCTGTTCTATGGATGGAGTATCAGGTATGTAACATTCCTTAACATGTATTCCCTACTAATTAATTCTGATGCATTTATAACACAGATCTAAATTACATTTAAGGTATGTTAGTAAACTACCCCCCACCCCCACCCAACCAAATCCAGCAATATTACAGATGAATCTACATTTCAGACAGGTTTCAAACACTTAGTTAGTAATAAGTTATCATTATATACAGCTGTTTACCATTTCCACAGGATTCATAAAGTACCACATCCAACAGGCCCTCTGTACAAACACAAAATACCACCCACATGAGAAATGTTCACCAACAGAAGGCACTACACGTCTAAAAATATAGCATTGTTATTAAAAGTTAAAGACTCAAAATTGAGTACAACAGTAAAGATGTGATGCCATGAAGTCTGACACACAGGCACCAAATTTTTGGAGGAAGAACTGGGATAGCTCAGCCAGCATAGTGACTAGGTTACAGGAAAAAGCAAAGGAATCGACGTCAGATTCCCGGCAAAGGACAAGGAATATTTCTCTTTTCCAGAGCATCTAGGCTAGCTCTGCTGACCACCCAGCCTCCCTTTCAGTGGGTACTGGAGGCAAAGCAGCCAGTGTGTGAAGCTGACCACTGACCTCCATCCAGCGTCGAGGTTAAGAATGTGTGGAGCTGTACCTCCATTCCTTCATGTCCTAATGGCATTAAGAGAGTTTACCTTAATTCTGGAGGAAAATGCTACCTCCATTTTCAGGACAGGCAGGAGGTTCCTACAAAAGTTAATACCTGCCTACAAGCTATGGGTTTCATATCCCAGAAAGCTGTGGTCTTAGCATTCTTTGTCAAAATAACCCAAAAATTCATGCATACATAAATGCAGCATATGCTTTTATTACAGTGTTAAAATTTGAGGAGACAAAACTCAGATTTTAAGTAGGAATCCAGGAAGGGTTTACATAACCAAGAAAAAGAAAATATTTATCTTATCTTTCTCCATACCTCAAGAGTGTTCTTATTCAACATTTTTATTATGTTCTATTCTTATACAAGTTAATGTAACTGACAACCTTCATGAAATGTATTTATATACGAGGACAACCCACAAATATTACAATGAAAATTTTGGGTACATATAACCAATATGTATTTTCTATACCAGAAATATTTCCTACTGTCAAGATGCACCACACAATCTTACATTAATGATAAGTTACCCACACACACAATTAAACCATTCACAGATGATTTGGCCAGTTACACCTCAATCTCTAGTTCAGGAATTCTCAGCAGAACTATGTTTGTTACAGCTAGACATCCTTCATATACACAGTATCACATCACATAATCACACTTCTCATTCTTGCTTCAAACACCTGTGGAACAGAATTAATATGCTGTGTCCTAAATGTGAGACAGGGAAACTAATAAAATTCAGCACATTAACCCTTTCATAGTATAACATTTACAAGGTGCAGTGACTGTGTCAGATCGAGCATTTCCACAATATTTTTTTAAAAACAAACAAACAGTTAATTTTCATGAACGGTTTTGGTGATATTGCGTTACAAGTAATTCTACCAAACAGCCAAGACATTGTACTAGCTTCTGGTTTTTATCACCTTTTAAAACAATTCCTAAGTGACAAATGGGAATTCAGAGCATATCAAGATAATTTTACAATTATTATTAGAAATGCCATGTCATGTCATGATTCTGAAAGGTTTAATGTACATAATGCACATAATTGACTTAATGGATAATCTGCTTTCATGGAAACGCAATGTTGCATCATGAAAAACATGTATCTACCAGACAACCACAATGCATCACACATAACAGCATCATCATAAAGTGTACAGAAATGCCCATAAACAGCACATCAGTATCTCACAATGAGAACATCAGGCTGTGCCACAGCTCAGGCAGTTTGTTCCCATCTTCTTACTGCACAGGCCCAGAATCATTCCTTGAGCAGTGCATGTGGGATTTGTGGTGAACAAAGTGGCACAGACACGTTTCTCTCTGAGCACTTCAGTTTTTGCCCGTCAGTTTTCATGCCACACATGCCCCATATTCATTCACCTATCATCCTATCATAACTTGCCCATTAGAGGCCACAGTTCCAAGAGACATTTTCTTACCCAACCCTAAGAATAAAAAAAATTAAGAAATAAGAAAAATTGTGACTAAACACCATGACAAAAAGACAAATGCTATGCACTTCACTTATGCCCAATTTAATAAAAAATCATACTGGTGCTACTCATTATCACAACTAAAATTTCAAGTGACATAGTTGTAAACCTACTGACTCTACATATACTTCCATTAGCAGGAAGCAAAGAAACCCACAACTTATTTCACGCACTGAACACAAACAGTATACCAAAATACAAAATCTGAATACCATCTCCTTCCATTTACAGTTCATTGGACAGTGTGTTTGCATATACATATATATATATTAATATAACAACTTAAAACGTTGTGTTTAAACACCAACTAAACAAAATGATGCAAATGAATCTATTGCCACTAGATCCACTTGCTGCCCAGCAGTCTGGTGATTTTGGCCACTGATGTGATGTCTTGCAATGCAGAACACTGGAAAGCACCAACTTCTGGCTTGTCTTAAAGCCAACTTCAAGCAAAATTGTAAAAACAGATAAACATGTTTTTTACATCATAAACATAAATCCTCCATATATTTTCCCTTAAAATTAAGCATATATTGGACAGCAAAATATTGGCTAAATAAATAAGATAACAAAAATAACACATCTGCTTTTACATCATATAATAATACAAAAAAGCACAGTTACAACAATAAAAAATTATGCACAGAAAAATTCCACTAATCCAACTCATACAGGAGCAGACAAGTGCCAAATTATCATATATTCTCGATTATCAGGTGGTAACTATACTGAACAAAGTTCTTCAATGCATTGTTTTTTTCATGTTCCTATAGTTGAACTGTACCAACAATCAGAGGAGTATTCCATTTGGATACCTTCTTCATCAGCTGGTTCAGGATCATCAAGGTCCTCTTATGTTTTCTGAAGTCTTCATAGCTGAAGAAGCTGATGGCATAAGAGACGAGGAGTCAGCATATACCACTATGTTTGATGTATAGACACTCTTGGAGGCTTTTTTGAACATGTCCCTCAGATCTATCTGTTCACTGATGAAGAAGCTTTTTGCTGGTAAAAATCAAACATAAACTCCTAAGACTGTTCTCCTCTCAAGAGCCAAATCATCACAATCTCTGAATTATACGACGCTGCACAGAAAGGGAACTGTAGATTCTTTGTGTTGCAACTGAAGACATCAACATACTTACGGAAATACGATTGGCAAAATCAGTTGATCATAGTCACAAACTTCTTCCAGTTTCTCACCTATGCATGTAACATGGAAACAACTACACATTTTTCAAAATATATGACATAATTTCTGAAATGACTGTTACTCAAACATGTTCTTAATCAAGAAATCTCTGCAACCATCAATTATTAAAAAACAATGCTATTCATTACATTCAGCTTCTATTTAGAAATTACTGTGGTTCTTTCTAAACACAACGCCCATACGAAATGTCTAGACAAAATTTACCATCACATTTTAAAAGGTAGCTAGAGCCATGGTCAATATAGACAATAATTATTTCCTGGTTTCGGATGAAAATATTATTGCTCCTTTTTTGAGCAATATTTATGAACTTTATGTGCCTTATTATAAAGGTTACAAATCTGCACATTCAAATTTGACATCTGAGTTCCTCACAGTAGTACATAGGTTTAATGGCTACTAGAATGTGACATCATGTACCTGGTGCATGATGAATACCAATATTTTGAAGAAGCCTGCTCCCTCCAACTTCAGGGTAACCCTATATCTACAACACAACATAGTGTCACATACCAGACCACTGTAATCATTATATTTCAGATTTGTTCAGTCCGTAACACAGGAAAGAGGAATATGACATAATATAAGCACACAATTACCAGACACAGTTTCTCAGAACAAAACATACAAGCACACATTAGGGCAGGGTTTTTCATGAAGAGTGGTGTAAATACCTTGCAAAATACAGCAGTCAGCCTTGCAGAACACTGCAATAGACGCTGTACTCCTGCACTATTGAAAGACTTCTGACACTTCTATTTCATAGTGGCACTCCATTTAACAGTACAACAACAGACACTCGGAGATAAACATTGTAACCGTTGATCCTGGTTCGAAGCCAGATCAAAAATATGCTCAGCGGAGAGACAGGCAAAAATACGTGAGAAGAATAAAGTAAAATTTAGGACTACCAGGAAAAGGATTTATTTTGCGTGCTATATACTGGTATACCGTGAGGGTGTGGACTTCAAGGTTACTTGTATTTACGTTTATGACTGTGTTTATCATGCGAAGGGATGCGGCATGCTTTTAGCTAGGGTTACAACCTTATCACTGCGTTGTCTCCCTGGAAACAGTACATTCTATGCCCCTTTCGGCATACATCAATCAGACAGCTGTTATGCTTGATGAGAGTAGAGACCGTGAAGCTAGCAAAGGCTTTGTTTGGGGACTTCTTAGCTGACACTCATGTGAGCAGGTGGAAGGGGAAGCGTGTCGATAATAAAGAGGTGTATATTGTTGATACAATTTGTAACAGTGCCAGATACAAATAAACTGATTGTGAATATTAAAGTATAAAAATTGAAGTGACTGTGAGAATAAAACTAAAGAGGCCAAACCACAAATATCCTTCTTGTCATCTAGTGGTAGACACTTAACGTTTCCTGTGACCACCACGCGTTATATTCCCTGAGTGGAGATTTGGCCGGTTATAACATTTAAATGGAAAGACAATGGTAGGATTTAGCTTACTGTTATGTATTTTGATTTATCTATGGCAACAACTTGGTAAAAAAAAAAAATTCAACAAACGTTTTCAGCAGCAGCAAACACAAAAATTTTAAATGTCTACTAAATTCTTCAAAACAAAAATCAGGAATTTTATAACCTAATGTATTTTATGAAGTTGTGATAGTGAACATATTCCAACATTGTAACACAGTATCCAGTAACCTAACTAATGAAAAATAATTTAAACCAACGTTTGAAGGACTATCTCTGTCTTGCACTGAACTGACTACCTCTGAAATCTGTCTGTCATGATCTACTTGTGATACATTGTATCCCGGATGCATATTGGATTCCGTGCAAGTGCAGGAAAGTGTATGTAAGACAGAATGTAAGGACTATCAAGGCAAGGTGCAAAGAACACCAAAGATCCATATGTCTTCACCAACCTGAATCAGCAGCAGCAGAAGAACAAAGCATCAACATGCATCATTGCATCAATTTAAATGGCACCTCAATATTCAACAGAACATCAGGATACGTGGATCACCTTGTAAACGAAGCAACTGAAATACACCTGAACAAGAATATTTTAAACAGAGAGAGTGGCTTCATACTGAACCAGACCTGGTCACCTATAATCAAACTGTTGATGGAAGTAATATGAGGACTGAGAAAAGCAGGTACTTGACTCCACCCACCAATCATCATGTCTCACGGCCAGCTACAATAGGAAAGTATATCAAGATGCAGACAGACTTTGGAGGTCCATCTCTGTCCTCGCCATCAGTTTCCTGATGGTGAGGACAGAGATGGGCCTTGAAATGTTTGTTGACTCCCCATCCAACCACCTGTCACAACTGCTAGCCCAAGAATATTTTATTGAATTCAGTAACTGTGAAATCTTTAAATTATATATGAACTCCAAGTTTTTAACTTATTTACCACCACAATCCAAAATAATGTAATTCAGCAAGTCCATTTCATAATGCCCTAAGATTTATCAATCAATTCAATTCAGCCTTTAAGCCATTCCCACTGTTTTTATTTCCAACAACACTTCTATCAACTACAAACTAATGTGTATGAAAATTTAAAAAAAAAAGTTTGTACAGAAAAATATAAAACTTTACCCACGTCTTCTTCCCAGATGTCAACAAATGTGAAGATCACAGACTTGACACTCAATTCACAATCACAATATAACAACATATTCACAAATTTGTTGTTGGCAGTTAGGCCTCCACCCTCACCCACCAATGAAACTCCTCCACAAAAGGAGGGGGGGGGGGGGGACGAGACACACAATATACATATAAACACAACATTCAGCGCATATCCACTTTTGCTGTGGAAAAGCAAGAAGTATTACATACTCTGAGTATGTGTGTGTATGTGTCTGTACCTTTAGTCATCCAACACGCACAGTGAATGTACTGTATTATTATACTGTCATCTGTGTCCTGTCTGGCTCTATCTTTTTCCACATTATCTCATAAATGGAACGACTTTTGGAAAAAAAAAAAGTTATCAAGCATAAAAAGTTTCTTTTGATATTCTGTAAAATTTTGTTTGAAATATTTCTCATTCTAAGAAAAATTCAGTGGGACATTATCACAAATGTATGCAGGTCCTCACATAAAGTGCCTGTCATTCTTGTCATATTTTAATGAAACTGGAATTTTCTCAACATATTTTTGAAAAACATTCACACAGACAGACAGACGGACAGCCAGACAGATGGACAGACAGACAGACATAAGAAAGCTAATAACCACTTTTCACAATTTTTGCAAACGTGTCTAAAGAGTGGTTTACTGTATTAGTGAAACAGAGGCAACAAAATAAGTGTATCCCACTTTAAAAATATATATATATAATAAAACACCCTCCTGAATTTGAATATAATTAAAACATTCCAAAATTATATTTGTGAAAATGTGTAAATTAAACCATATATATTTTTTTAACATTTTTCACATAAGGTGGTATTCTGAAATGTACATTATACACAAACTTTTCAGTATCTGCCAATATTAAAATGCTGCAACAGAGTTTTTGTACATGTTCCACATACTCAGCCGCAGATGCTATGCCTTGAACTCCAAAACTGAAACAAACTATGAGCTCTGGTCACACAACCCTTAATCCCTTTAAAACTATTTTGATATAACCATACAACACAAACCACAAGCCACTAACATTTTTATTTCATAATCACCTTCCAAAAATACTCAATGCTGATTTAAAAATTCATGTCCTTAAAAATCATTTGAATAAATTTCCAAGTTTTCACAGCAGGAGAATCAAATTATGGTCTTATGGATTTTTACACCATGTAATATAAGAGTTCCATTCCAATGTTTCAGAGTGGCATACTGCCTCCATCTTCTGGATGATAGAACATGATCATTTAATTCTGCATAATGTAAGAACCCAGGGACCATCATTTGAACTCATCCGTAGCTTGATCTAAAACTAGGATGGCAATTCATACCACTACCTCTCCCAATTATACAACTAAATTACTAGGCCATTTCTCATGTAAAGTAGCTATTTGTCGTATGTCTTTGGCTGCACATTAACCACTTCAATATTTAACATGGCACTGTAACAATTCCATCACACACAGAAGCTGAGACATAAGTGAGCAGTTAAGTTGATATGGTTCTGAACAGCTGTCCAACTAATTCCAAAGTTTTGTCTTTAAAAAAACTGTGGCTATGAGCTCTCCACTACTTCATGTCAAAAAATAAATGACAGTGTATTACAGACTCAAAGTGCATCAATCAATTCTTGGAAATCTGTTACAAACCATTTAGCTCTGGATTTTACTTCTTCTCGTATGACATTTCCACCATAACCTAAACAAAATTAGAAATACAAATGTGAGCCATACTTACAGACATGAACATTAAGATTATGATCTTATACAATGTGACGTCATGCGTACCAACACTGTAGGGGAACTTGCTGCCTCCCTTAACCATATCCATGACATTCTTTCCCACACAGTTTACTCTACTGTCCTGGAGATGGAGACAGCAGTCTCCTCCAGACTGTTTGTACCAAACTACACAGGCATCATATTCTATACCATATTCTTTACAATTATTAAAAATATATCATTTAAATGCATTCCAGTACACGTTTCATTAATCATACAATCAGAGTTCAACAATGTGCAGCAAAATTAAAGAAAATTACAGTTGTCCCCAGATGCTAACTAAGCACCATACCATGACAATATATGAAGTAATGGAAGTACAGCTGCATGCATTCTCAACCTCTAGCCTAAATGTAGGAAAGATGTCAACTTCATCCACCAAGCCGTTTTAGTCCCAGTAAAAAGAGCCCATGGCACCCATTGTATAGGTGGATAGGAGGGCCCTCAGCCAGTCTGGAGATTTTAGCAAAGTTTAAAAAACCCTGTCCATACCAGGAATTCAACTCAATAAGTCCAGCCTACAGGCCTGTCACTATATTGCACTGCCTGAGGGAAATGGCACTCATCAATTATAAGCAGATAAAACAAAGTGTACTAAAATACAAAACATGAAATAAAAATAAACAGGGATTCATACCCAATGAACTACAAAATTCTATTATAGTGCTGCACAGGTATACTTACCAATGAATGCATCAGCTGGTGGAGATGCTTCTAGGTCAGTTGTACCATCTCCAATCAACACTACATTACTATAGCCATGTTTCTCCTTCAGCATCTTTATAACTTCTCCTTTGCCACCATTTCTTGATGTTGGTTCATTTTCATCAAATCCAGCAAACTCACCTGAAAATTTATTCAAATATAACAACTTGTATCACTGTCAACAGATTTTATCCATGATGCATGTACAGCTGAAACCCATTTGTGGTACTATTGCGGCAGCGTAATGGCACATCTGCATGCCTGACCCAGTAAACACACTGACAGACACTTGTGTAGAACAGTACAGTCAAATAGGTGAGCAGCTAGTACAGACATCACAGCACAGATTAAATGTAGCATACCAGGTGCTGAATCTGTCCAATCAGGGCCATAAGGAGACCAAAAGACACCTGCTTCTAACTTCAAATCATACAATGCAGCCATCAGTGCAAACTCTTACTGTCAAACACCTTAAAGGCTACTACCATGAACAAGAACAGACATCAGAGTAAACTCTCACTGATGACATCTTCCCGCTGCAAAGCAATGCCAATTCCCATGTGGTCAACAGTCTTCATGACCAACTTTATGCCAAGCGAAGGCAGGTGCTTAAACATCCTGCATGCAGTCCACACTTATTGCCATATAATTTCCACATCTTTGGACTGTTAAAGTTAAAGAAAATGCTAAAAGGCTGTTACACTGACGTCAGATAACAATGTTCTGGGAGCTGCAGTAGAGTGGTTGCAGCAGCAAATGACTGGCAATTTCTGCAGCTCTCCACCCATGAGCATCCTCTAACAGGTTACAGATTTACATGCCCCTTATGTAACAGAATCGATATGCTGTACCCTGAGAGGTACCAACACTTTAAACAGTAATGAAGCCCCAATATTCATCAATAAAAAATTATGTCTAGGTAACAGCACTACTTATTCTATCATACTGTCTACCAAGGGCATTTCACGTTCATGGCATGCATACTCAATAAAACTGTCATTTCATAGTATCGCTCAAGAGCTAAGACATATGAAAATGGATCAATGGAAGATTTGTCCATGGAAATCACAGCTACTGGTCAGAATCTTCAAATCTTCCCATTCAAATTTTAATAGGCTTTATACTAGTTGTAAAGAAAAATATACGTGAACTACATTAAGAAGACATCATTTAGTCAATATTTCACAAGACACAGACACATTCATAATTTCCATCCATTCAGTCCATAAATTGTAAACAGTTATCTAAGACACATCTGAAGCAGCCCCCCAAAAATTACCATATTATAAGGCTACAGAGAGTAGTCCCATGGATCAACCCAATCTGTAACTACCTTGAGCTTCCCCTTAAAGTGTCTTTCCCCACATCCCCCATTATTTCATGTAAATGTTGGTAGTGATACCCATATGATAACCTTCACCAGCAACAAGCACTTCTGGCTGGTTGACACAATCTACAACACAAGAGTAGACTGCCTGTAGGAAGTCTCAAACGTCATAATCTCCATCATCCATACTACGTCTCTCCGAGACCTGAGTATAACCTTGTATATGTGCTATATACAAAGCATATTTTTGTTGGATTAGATACACTTATGGCAGAAAAGAATCAGCTCAGGGGCAATGATCAAAAAACACACTTTGCAAACATTACAACTGACAAAATTAAAAAAAAAAAAGAATATTTCTTCAAAGTACACCCTTAACCACTTGCCATTGAAAAAGAATTTTAATCTGTTGGCATAAATGTTTTGTAATGGTATGTTTAATTCCAGCGCAACAGGAGTTATGACCCCTCTCAAACCACCAGATATCAGATATACTGGTACACTTCGTTGATGTAGCACATCTACCAGTCGCCTGCAGCAAAAAGATTTCATGATCAAAACCAAACATAAGGCACACACAACACATATGACACACATTTCAAAACCACTCTTCAATAATAAACAGAATGTTACATCTACGATTACTGCTGTTTGGGTTATGACAATACACAATCCTGTAGGTGGTTAAGGCTTCAGAGGAACAAGCCACCTCCAATCTCCAGCATGATGGAGACCAACAGAGGCAGCAGATCCTTCTGAACATTTGCAACCCCCTTGCAAAGTACGTGCCGTCATAATCTGTAACACCACAATCTTAATTCTTACCACAGTGCAAACCTCAAAAACTAATAAAACCACTGACCAGTGCCTCACTCAATAAATGTTTTTAAAAAAAAAAAGAAGAAGCAGTCACAACTATCGTTAGGAGTATTCTAATGTGTGCTATTGCAACATGTTCAGCTTTTATCAAAAGCCATCATACAGCCTATATAAAAGCAGACAGAATGCCTATATACAACACAATAAATATCTCCCCACATGACTGATTTCTCAGTCTTACTGTAATATCATGGTGTAAGAGCCAAAACCAGAATAAAAATAAAAATCTTAAAATGTATCAAAAATATTATCCAGTACTGTAACTGTGATACATATTCATCATGGGATGAAATTTTGTGATTATTTTGGAAAAATAATATAGACTGTGGGGGTGTACTTTCTATATATTTGGTTATCACTCTTATCTTATCTAGTCACTTAGTAATTGTGGTGTGTACATACAAATAAACAAATTGATCATAACCCTTGTTAATACTGGGAGGCCACTGTGCACTTTTCTGACAAGAGAAGTACTACTTTTACTTGTAAATGACTACTGGCTGTCACATGTAAAAATAATAAATTTTTACATTTGTTTTGCATAGCAAGCTTTTACTCTGTATCTCAATTGATTAAACAAAAGAACAGACATAAATACTTATGAAGGCTGTTCACATAAAACCCATCAATGACTTCTCTGGGCAGAAAAACAGAGGCCACTAAACATGGTCCAATGGGCACTGAGGGAGACAGTCCATTGATGCACAAGAGTGAATGGACCCCTCCACAAAGAACTCCCTATACTGCTTGTGGAAGAAATGCAAACAGGTTTATTTTGAACAAGACTCATACATTACTTACTGGTTCTATATTTTCAAATCAATGGCCACCAACTTCCTCAGCAGTAACTCATCATGTACAAAGTGTACTTACAAACATGGAGCTCATTATGAGCTATAACTTGTGGCTGAAACATTATTCACTTGATGTACATTTAATGACCCAGTGTGGGACGTTTGGTCCAAACAAAAACTTACTTAATACCAGGCGTCAATCTGGGAGGTTTAGTTCGAATAAAATCTCGTATCTGATTCATCTGAGGGTTAATAATTTCCAAGCGCCGAGCAAATGCCTGTTGGAAACTTATACTTCCTTGCATTGCTTCTTTGGTCCTGTAAAGCAATAAAACCATAGCATCCTAACAATCCTTGTGCTTATGTTAACAAAACAATAAAAACCTCAGTTTTGTGCTATATTTCAAATACCCCATATTACACATTCACACACATTTACAAGCACTAGTTTTAAGTTGGTGTGTGCCAGTACACTTACACCAGCAAAACTGACAAAAATTTAATGACCAACTCCCAGTGTGTTGTAAGTTTTATACTTCAGACAAGAACTGAGAAAGCTGCGAGGGAGAATATCTAAAATAAATTGTATGTTGATTTTTCTTCTCCTCCCCACTTCACTTGATTTTTTATAATCTTCCTCATAAGATTGGCTAACATATTAAAAAAAAAAACTGGTAGAATGAATTAGACTGGCTCAGTGTAACAGCCCAATAACATGGTAATGAACCATCAGATTCCAGGAAAGGTTGGAAATTTTTGCCCAGCTGACTAACTATCATCTGTGAAACACACAATTAATAAACATAGCACTCCCACACAATATAACAAAGGCAGTAACAACAATCTGTAGCCTCAAGCTGTTCAGAAACATCATATGTTCAGGTTCTCCTACGATAAATTTGCTAGAGAATTTTGAGGCCCGAGAACCTTAAAACAAGACATACAAGAGAAACAATGTTATTCGTTATAAGCTGATGTTTATTTCACGATTCTGCCAGTAGCTCAGAAAATTAGGTGTCAAATGGCAGGTTTAATGAGTAGTTACTTGGAGATGATGGTGGGTAGAGGTGGTCATGGTCTCATCCAGCATTTTCATAAAGGGACTGAGGAAAACCACCCAAAACTGAGTCTCATTACCCAGTCTCTGGGCCAAAATGTTAACCCAGATCCTCACATATTCAAAGATGAGTTCCGACAGAAATAGTAGTTTATAATGTAAAGACAATGGCTTGAAGTCAGGATTCCAGACACAAGATTTGTTAAAAATCTGGTTCAAAGTATACCACTACATTCTGATAATCAAAAGAATGTAGTACAAAGCCACAGTACCCATTGCACCCATTGTACACAAGTACCTACTCATCATGCAACAAATATATAGTAATAAAGTGGTCAGACTTACATTTTAGCAACTTCATCCCCTTTCCCACAAAATCTTGCCAATTCATCAATCGCTTCCTCTTGAATCACTGTCGAATCAACATCAAAACAAACAGCATCAGCCATCTTCCATATGGCTCGAACCTCTTCCTCACCAGCTGCCATTTCTGTAGTTTTGGTCAACTATGTCACTGCCATAAGAAAAGTCCCATCATCTCCATCAAATCTGGGACATCCATATGTCACACAAATGCATGTCCACTATACATTAAAAGTCGCTAAAGTGCTCAAACGGTTATTTAGAACAGCTCACCATTGTTTGTATGGTATGACAACTACAAACTAGCAACAGATTCTATATTTAGACTAAGGCTAGTTCTTATCTTTACTGGACAGAAGCCAGAAAGTTTAATGGGTCACAGTCAAAGCCACATCATTTACATACGGCATAAACTAACTATGAACCATACTGTAAGCCTTTAACCTAACCTTGTACAGGGAAGCCTTTCGTCCACTTTTGTACATTTTTACTGCAAAGACCTCCTTACGCTCGTGAAGGACTTAATTCAGCAGTCAGTAGACTGTTTATTTCTCTAATGTATGCTGTGGCTCAATCTAAAAGGGGGCCATAAACCCATATGACGTGACCCTTCAACACGGCCATGCCGCTTTACCATAATTTACGCCGGTAATACCAGCTACGTAGCTCGTCAGCTAATGTTAGGCCATAAAGAGGTTAGGGTTGATTTCAAAACAATTGTATAACAAATGTGCATTCGTATTATATCGCACTTCTTCAGGGGTGACACATTACGTAAGCCATGAAGGCAATACAGCAATCACTACCGTTTCCCACTTATGTACAACATGCAAATCGTACTCACAAGCATGATATGCGCTCACAAGTAAAAAATGACAATATCTATTGGAGCCTAAAGCGAGCGATCTAGTGGAGAAAATTGTAACTTTCTGAATTTGTACACTGGCTCAATTTATACGCATCCTACTGCCTCTTCAGACATGTCGATAAGCATTTGGGTGGGTTTTCATACAGCGAGACGCGAAGCATTGGCATAATAATTTGAACTGTGGCCTAATCAGAGGAGGTAAATTGCAAAGGAAATATTACAGTCTCTCGTTAACTGCCTTCTCGGATATGATCCCGTGTTCTCAATTAGTACCGACGTTTCATAAGTACCTAATTTACATCATCCAACTGAATCGGTCGGTTTGTCCTGAAATCCAACGCCTGATGAGGTTCAGGACCACAGTTTTGTTTTGGCAGATTTCTTAGGGCTTCAAGGTTTCTACGATGTAGTAAACGTTTGTAAAACGACAGGGCATCATATCGCAGAACAGTGTGTTGCTGGGCAGAGGGTGAGGGGTGGTGCGGCCGCCTCCGGTTGGCAAAAATGAATATTTTAAGTGAAAGAATTTGATTCTCTACGATCAATAAATTTTCAGTGATTGGGCCAAATTAAATAAAATCCAACAAATAATTGTGATTTATTTTTTAAGTTCATAACTTCCGTCAGGGGCGGCCAGTGTGGTTACTCGCCCCGGGCGCCAAAAGACTTAGCTACGCCACTGTCCCAAAAGATTTGAGTCTGCAGTTAGTTTCATCCCTTGTACGTATGGGATGAGCCTGTTATTTGTCAAAAATGTTTTATCAACATTTACAACTTTATGTTGTAAAAATTCTCTACATTACAAATTCTGAAAACTCCCAGTGGTGTAGAAAATCTTGTTTTACGTTGAAGAGATTGGTGTCTGCCAGAAATGTCCAAACAACATAAGCATAAGTCATTATAGACCTCACAAGGGTTTAATAGATGATTAATTTAAGTGCTAATACGCTAACATTCGACTATGAGACAGGCTAAAGACTGCAGTTCAAATAAAGGACACACCTTTCTGAGGTAGGAACATAAACTGCAGAATCAGACAGATTAATCTTTTTTATATTACATTGGAAAAAGGTGTAATTAAGGACTTTAATTATGACACACTTTTTTTTTTCATTTAAAAATTAAATGCATTTTACCACATTTGATTCAAGAAGTCCCATTTATTTGAGTCTGCAACATCCATTTCACCACATATTTGAGGCAAATTTTTCAAAAACTTGGAAAAATTTCTCAGCACTTCTGGAGATTACCTGTGTTAACCACAAGTTTTCCAGGAGAAAAGTTTCAGTTTCATGTGCACCCATCATTTTCTCCCACTCCCTTGCTCATGATACAAACACACACGCAGATCTGTTTGTGGAAATTACAGCCGTACCCACCAACACGGCCCACATTAACCCATAGCGACATTGTTTTTAATGGGTGGAAATACCCCACTTATAGGGCATTCACTTTGACATTTTTATGGCCCTAATTGGCCACAAATAGCAAGGACACTCTGTATGACATTCAGCTTTTTTGGCTCAAAACTGTGGAAGGTGCATAGAAGCTTGAAAAATCTAGAGTCCAGTGTACTGCCACTTTTGGTGAACTGTTGTGGGTGAGGTCGAAAATTGCTTTGTAATGTGATTTTTGTGAAGAGCAGCGCAGACAAGTACAGGCGCACAGCAGTGTCTAGTCTACACTGCACAGTAAATACACATGCACATAGTGCGAACACAGCATGCATCTAGTGTGCAGTGTTTTTCAGCCTTATTATGAATATTAAAAAGAACATTCCAGTCATATCCTGTTTACAGGGCAGGAGATAATCATTTCTAAAACTTTAAATGGGTTTGCTGGCATGATTTTGGGTCTTGCAGCTAACTCATAAAATGCCAATCCAAAACAATGATTCAGTTTCAATATTTGTGAGCACTAAAAAACAGCTCTTGAAGTTTCTTTGTTAATTGTGTAAAAGAGAAATATGTAAAAACAAAATGTCATTACACACTTTTAACTTACCATTATGTAAAGACACACTTGTAACTTAAAATCACAGTGACACACTTTTGTAGATACACTTTTAAAACTTTACGCAAGGATACTTGTAACTTATCACATTAAGACAGAAAGTAAATTCCTAACAGAGCACAGACTGCAGACTGGTTTCAGCAAAAGTACCAACTGTATATTTAATTCTGACTGCTAAATAAATTTTCAACATGTTAAATATAACACATAAGCAGTGTGACATCTCATTCATCAAGCAAAAATTAATCACCCTGTCCATACATGTACCTAACATAACTCAAAAGTAGACATTATAATAAATTAATCACCCTGTCCATACATGTGTACCTAACATAACTCAAAAGTAGACATTATAATAAAGTGTTGCAAGCAGCCATTTTTAAGCACATTCACAAATTGTGAAAAATGACAATTAGCATCGTCATGTCTGCCTGTCTACGCGTCTGCATGGAATAACTCCATTCCCATTGGGTAGATTTTAATTAAATTTCATATTTGATTATTATTTTTAAATCTTGAGTAAATTCAAGTTCCATTACAATCTTACAAGAATAACGGATACTTTACATGAAGGCCTATATACATTTTACGATAATTCTTCTTGGAATGAAAAATGTTTCAGACAAAAGTTGTAGAGAAAAATCAAGACACATATTTCACGTTCAGTTACTTTTTTCTGAAAATTGTGCCCTTTATAAGACAATGTGGGAAAATTTGGTAAAGTCAGTCATGCCACAGATAACAATATAGTACCACACATGTGCTGTGTGTGCTGGATAATTAAAGCTACAGAAATACATGCAGAATATTTCATACTTATTGCTTTTACTTGGTAACAATGGTTATGTACGCCCAACTCAATGTTACATTAGACACACGTTGCCTGTCTCATATATGAATTAAATTTACAAAGTAAGTTACAGTCAGAAACATCCTAGCATTCAGTACAGCCCCAGCAATGCATCCAGTCAAGTAAACCACCTGCAGTCAACTAGATTCACACTGGACACATGAATGTCAAGACAGTGACAGAATGGCTATTGGTAGGGACTAGACTCTAATAAGTGTTCTGAACATCTTGGTTTTGATGGTTTCAATGTTTATTCACCAGGTAATCTTTCTGTAAAAGATTATGCTGAGATATTACATATGATTTACATAAGAGATGTTCCATTCCTTCAGTGAAAGATAAGCCTGAATGGTTCAGGTCCTGAAGAGAAATAGATAGCAGGTTAATTAGGTATCTTCTTTGATTTCTGAGAAAATAATCCTCTTTGTGGTCTGTCACATACAAACAAATCTTGTCAGCAAAGAGGGTTAGATGATCATCTGGGGTTTTAAGGCCATCAGTTACTGGGTATGATACGAATAGAACCTTCTTGTACTCCGCTTTCTTTTTTTCCTCTTGCCATACAGATTTTTCCTGCAACTGAAATTTTGAGCTTCCTGTTTGACAAACATAAACTAATTGGCTTAAATAAATGGGTCAAAAATTCTATTCTAAACAATTTATATAACAAAACAGGGCAAAATATTATGTTAAAGACATTTCTGATTCCCAAGCATACCACTGCTGTCAACATAGTTTGCTGAATTATACAGTCATGTGTCTCATACCCTTCGTATGCTGAAAGTCATGCTGTGACATGCACAGAACCAAACTTCAGCTTTATCTGCATAAATTGTCCCTCCTTTCCCCTTATCACAATTATTATTTCTCCCTTCACTATCACTAATGCCTCCTGAGAGCCCTTTCAGTGCATTCTTTCCACTTACAAGTTGCCCTTTTCAGGGCCCAATTTTGTTTCTCTTTACACTTACATGCACCCCTTCATACTGGCTCAGCCACAGTTATGACATGACTCACCCTATCCCTATATTTGCATAACCTTTGTGCACCTACATACCTCACTACAAGGCATCATATCCCATAAGACATTTACCTTCATAGTCACTGCTGTGAGAACCTCATTAATATTAAGCGTATTTGTACATAATTTCAATATCTCAAACAATGAATTCAACATGTGACAGCTACTTTGAGACTAAATAATTATATATAAATAGACATAGTCTAACTTCAGCTGTCATAAGGCAAGCTTCAGAGCTTAATAGTTTTTCATTGCTTTACTCAAAACTCTGTACCCATAAAATTTGGCACACCTAAATCAGTGTATAAGTATTTTAAATTAAATGGCGCAAATGCATGTAATTAATTTCTAGAAAAATCGGGAAGTTACTAGTGTTAA
>Ga0123352_10004323_pt1 | contig 20901 bp, 10 predicted proteins | sample TergutLab28metaG_FD_89700 | JGI IMG/M metagenome (GOLD analysis project Ga0123352, IMG submission 89700) | Labiotermes labralis P1 segment gut microbial communities from Petit-Saut dam, French Guiana - Lab288 P1 | ecosystem: Host-associated > Arthropoda: Insects > Digestive system > Gut ...
CTCACCCCCTTCTAGTGCCGTGGTCATGGAAGAGTAGAGCTATACCTCTACCCACCCTCTGGGCCACACCGGGCCTGTAACGGCATCACTTCACCTTTTTACTGTTATTGGGGAGCCAATGCTACACCGCCGAACAGAAGGTAGGCACGAAATTTTTACTGGCTTACAGTCAGATGATTTTTGATTCCGTCTAGTCGACTCCGAAGAAAGCAGTTCTTTCCCTTCTCCCTTCTCTGGATAGCTAGGAGGCGGTCGTGGTATATGTTACTGTTAACTGGGGTTTACCGTGGGCAGGTGTTTCGATTTATTTCTGTGTCCCTCTTGGTGTTCCACGTGCTGCCCAGCGATCGTCAGGGTAGGTACGTGACAGGGTGGAAGTGAGAGTCGGGTGACGGGGAGACTCTCTCCTTCGGTTATTTAGTTTGTGTTAAGTATTGCAGTGAGTTATATTGATTTACCAGCGTAAGAGAGATATCGTTTCTGTAAGAAAGTTTTGTGATCGTGACTTTGCGATGTAAAGAATTGTTGCTTGGTTACTTGTTGGATTTTGTTTATTTGTTTTGTAAGTTCTGTTTGTGACTGTATTTAGATCCAGACATTTATGTTATATTATATAGATACATGCTGATGCACTTGGCTTTGTTACTCTGCATGTTAACTTTTCCCCCAGGAGAGTCAATGGTGCGAGACTCATCGACCCAGACAATTGATGACAAAATAAGAGTGCGAGCCCCCGGTTTCCCATCTAGTACCATTCTTTTATTTGTGTGACCCTGAGGGCTCATTACGTAACCATGAATTGACTGATCTGGGACAGTCGTCTTTGGTGCTGTTGTGAAAGACGGCAATATGTGAGTGGGGCCGATCCCAGTGTCCGTGCGGTCTAAGGCATTGTTCACACGTTCCGTTTTTGGACCGGCCGGCATGTTCCGATTGTCGCCAAAGTAGTAGAACACAGGAAAGCATACGCCTATTAACACCACCCGGTCGTTAGGCCGGCCGGGAATTTACCGGCCAGCTGCCGGGTAGCAACCAGAACTCTCCATTACTCTACCCGGTCGTCGGCCTGTAGCTGAGTCAACAGTTGTACATATGTTGCTTATAGACACGCTCACACACTCTAGTTTTTATCCGGCTGTATCAGAGCGATCACCTTCCACTGCAGTGTCAGTAGAGTACTTAAGCATTAGGGTGGGTCTACACTTGTAACGTTACCGCGTAACGTAACACCGTATCGTGACAGTGTGGACGGGACTCGTGACCGCGTAACGCATCAAAAGTTGGTTACGCAGTCACGTTACGGGCTTGTTCTGTGCGTAGTCGGTATTTGGCCGTCGCATCAAAGGTTACGGACTGAGCAAGTGTGGACGTACAACGTGACACGTCACCACCGTCCGCTCCTCTGCCCTTCCTTTCATTCCGGTTGCTTCTGTCTTGAAGATTGGTGTGAATCTGTAGTGCTGTGCGGTTTGGTGAGCGTTTTGGTAATTGTGAAATGGAGTGGAGTGAGGGAAGGGCCATAGGATTAATCGAACTTTATAAAAGAAAAGAAATAATATGGGACCCAAAGCATTTTATCAAAATTAGAAAGCAAGATGCATGGGATGAAATGGGGAAAGGAATGAACAGACACAACGATGAGTGCAAAAAGAAAATGGAGAACTTACTGTCATCTCTCCGACGGGAGAAAATGAAGATGAGGAAAAGTAATGGAACAAGAAAAGGTGAGCACTTCTAATTGAAATATTTATGTACTTTGACAATGCATATATTTTATCGTGACGTGAAACAACTGCATTCCACAAGCTGTTAGGCACACTCTTTATATGTGAGTGAAAAACTATCAGGTAAATGAAGGTCTCAGCACATATTTCAAAGAAAACACGTTTTTGTCCACTGATTTTTACAAATATTTATTTCTTTTTGAAGCCTAGACTTCATGTAATGACATGACCATAACAAATAAGTTTACTAATTAATACTTTACGTTTCTTTACAGCAAGAGATGAAGTGTATAAAAGCTCGATGTTTGCATATGAAAGCTTGGGATTTATAATGGACAAAACGAAACCGCGACAGACACTGAACACGGTAAGTAAAACTCATCACAAATTTCAGTGTTTGTGAAAGTGTTAAATAAATTTCAAGGCAACGAGGTTTTTAAAAAATGTGCCACCTTTAAGCGCAGTCATTTTGCCACTCTAATCTTCCTCCACTCAGGAAATAAGCTGCTAATTCCTCCCTTATTTCTTTCGTCTTCAAAGGTGGTTTACGTGCAATCTTTCTAGTAGGAAATAAAGAAGTAATATTTTCATTACTCATGGCTCTGCAGCTGCCTTCAATCACTCGACAGTTTTCTACATAATCAAACGTGCCTGGCGGAGTATAAATTGCTGCCCAATCAGGGCTTCCTCTTAAGAAATTGTGTAAGCAAGCAATAGTCATTGCAACGAGTTGATCTTTCTCTGGTTCCAAAAGCATAGGTTTATGAAGCACTCGGAACACTGATGACGCGAGGCCAAATACATTTTCTACAACTCTTCGGGCTCTGCAGATCCTGTAATTGAAAATTCGTTCTTTTGAGCCCTTTGGATGTTGTCCCGGATAAACTTTCATGAGATTCTCGCTTAAAGGAAAAGCTTCATCTCAAATGAAAAAGTATGGAACACTTTTTTCTCTCCCGTTTGAAGGAACCGGCTGAAGAAGACATAAGGTTTTTGTTTCTAGTTTTTTTATGTAGCTCAGTGTTCGTAAAAACACCGCTGTCAGAAATTCTTCCCTGACATCCTGCGTCGACAAACATAAAGTTGTAATTCGCATCTACTAAAGTGAAGAGTACAATACTGAAGACATTTTTGTAGTTAAAATATTCACTGGCACTGTTTCTTGGACACTGTAGCACCACATGTTTCCCGTCAACAGTCCTCATTGAATATGGGAAATTCCACAATGCTTGATACTGCTTTGCCACTGCAAGCCATTCCTGTTCTGTTTTTGGTGTCTGAAAACACATAAATTCAATTAAATGAAATGAAACCTTAAATAATGTTCCTTGCTTACTAATTCAAAACGCTGTACAAAATATTTCTTGTCATTCCAAAATGCTAATAATTTTGTTGAATATTTTTTATTTTTCTAGATACATAATGAAGGTGAGACACCAGAAGGTGGAGATATGGGTCAGTCAAAAGCCAAAGAAAGGAAATCATCTGAAATCACGAGTGAATCCCTACCCACGCAGCCACCAAGAAAGAAAAAGAAGACGGAAGATCAGCGTCTTGAAAAAGCGTTTGAATTGTTAACCGCTTGTTCAAACCAAACTATAAATGACGTGTCAACATTTTGGCAATATGATGGCCGCAAAATTAAGGAATTATAATGAAACGGTGCGATGTTTCATTCAAAATGAAATTTTGAACGTATTCTTAAATTCAAATAGGGGGCTTTTTGAACGCTATCATCACACCCATCTCCAGCCATTCAACCTACCTCAAGCCCACTTCCCAAGTGGTCCATCTAAAATGTACCCTCAAAGTATCAATCCTCCTCCACACACTTCTCTTTCATCCCTCTGTTCTCAAAACCCTTCTCCGTTATGTTCTGGAAACATTTCTTCGTCACCAATCAGTCAGTACAATAACTCAATTGTGCCTCACACTTTTCCCACAGAAAGCATTTCGCCAGCTACGACATTTTAAGAAGAAAATATTAATACACAGGTGTTTGTAGAATAATTTGACCTGTTTTTTAATTTAAGTGTTTCTGTAAAATTTGTGTTTAATTAAAAGTTCTGATTACAATCTTATTTTAAACTTCTTTCATGAACCACAAATAATAGTATTTGTCTTAGCTATAAGTAATCCTTCAATTTTTCAAAATGAGCTTCACACCCTTCCGGCACGATACAACTGATTGCTTGCTTGGAAGTTTTTAAGAGGTGCTGCAGGCTAACGTACGAATCACCACTTGCCAAGAAACGTAGCGTCAGTGCCAAGCTTTCTTGAACAGAAATGGCTTTCCTGAATGCTGTGTCCTTTTCCGAGATTTTTTCTCCAATCAGATTAATTAAAAATTCAAATTCACTGGGAGACATTCTGGTGAAATTCTTATATAACACACTGGCCGGCTGAAAATTCAAGTCGGCCAACAAACATGAACCGCTGTACACTTCCCTGCTTGTGTACAGTTGCCTCTGCCACCACCGCCCCTCTTTTTTCTTTTTCTTTAGAGCATAATATATATATAAATGTACGAAGCCGCTGCTAGCTGCAAAGACATCGCTCGGGGTCCCGTAACAAACTGGGAACCCCGCGATGTAAGGCTCGCAGGATACGGTTACGCCGTGAGACACGGGATGAAAGTTCAGCTGTTAACTTCGTATCGTGTCAGTCACTTGCAACGTTACGGCGTTACGGTACGTGGTAACGTTACAAGTGTGGACCCACCCTTAGAGTCTTTCAGAGGTGAAGATGGGCGATTTTGAATTTGACATATAATTGATAATATCTCTGGTGGAAGCTGGGCCAGTGTTGTGGTACAAGTCGGATGATATTTATGAAGATAGGATCGAAACAAAAAAGGCATGGACAGAAGTTTGTACTTGTCTTCAGGTAGACTTTAAAGCTCTAGGAGATGATTAAAAACTGCTGTTGGTGATTATTTCCATAAGTTATTGAACACAGCTAATTGAAGTTCATACAAACTTATCTTTTTATTTTACGTACTGTACTGTCCTTATTTTGTACATTTGCCAGGGAAAGGCTCCAACATCTGTTACAAAATAATCGGCGACTTTATTTCTTACATTGTTCGTTGTTAACCCCCCACATACTGATTGTGCCTCAGGTACATGTTCAAGACCAGTCACTGTCACAGCGTCCTCAAACTTATAACCATCTCTCTCGCGAAAAAAAATTATGCGGAATAACAGAGGCCGAGGGAAATGTCTACTGCACATTCTGGACCGACATTAAACGGTTGCTGGAAAATTCTCCATTTATTGCTCAAAATTCCAAATGCACATTCCACATACCTTCGTGCTGTGCACATGCGATAGTTGTACACTCTTTTTTTTAACACTTAGGTTAGATCTATAAAAAGGTCGAAGTATATTCCTGTTTAGCGCCAATCCCTCATATCCTACAAAACAACAAGGTACACTTGGACCATCTGTTCCTGAAAGAGGTCTCAACTTGGGTAATTCCAGCATATTGGTCTGAATTGATATCTGTAACGTAGATCCCTAAAAATAATCACGGTATTTTCCGTACACTACCAGTGTCAGCATACATAAGTCGGTAAGTTATTGCATACCATGGCCATTAATACCACGAGAAAAAAAATCCTTGTAACAAGAGAACATCGAGCCACTGTGTTCCGGTTTGATTACTCGAATGTGTTTCCCATCGACGGCCCCTAAGCAAAGAGGGAAATTAGCTGTTCTTTCGAACTCCAAAGCAGTCATTTCCTACTGCACTTGTAGGTTTTGGAATATATTTTGGACTCATAATAGACCAAATAGTAAGACGTACTTCTCTATCTTTCTTGCTGTTGAGATTCCAATCTGATAAGAGAAATGTAGTTCATAAAAACCTGCATCCACTCGCTAGATATCTGAAGAAAGGAATTCTGTAATTAATAATTCTCGTAATCACTTGTGCTATCATTAAAACACACTCCAGCTCCTATCTTCTAATTTTAGTTACATTATTTTGCGTTTTTAGGCAAAGAAGTAATAAAAAGGAAAGGCAGCGTCCCAGACTGCTACGTAAAGTCATGTAATAAACAAAAAGAAACAACTAAGTCCGGTGCGAGGTCGTCTACAGCTAGAAAATATGTATGTAAAGATCAGCTTAGATTCCTATCGAAATTGATCAATGAAAGGCCGACAGTTTATCGGCGGACGATATGAAGGAGTCTCAGGTTACTGCAGTCGAACAAAATAGAATGATATGAATAATTTCTCCCAAGAAACTCACTTCCTTTTATTTAATCATCAGAATTTTCTTTTAAAGCATACACAAACATCACCTACCTGATTGCAACAGCCAACGTTTCTATACGTTGAATGCAGTTCCACATTTTACTGGTATGACGCTGAAGACTCTTCTTAAATCAGTGATGTAACTCGTCGAAAGACGAAACTGACATTCGAAAATACTGACCAGCCTCGTGGTCTAGTGGTCAGAGTCTCTGACTACTAATCATGAGGTCCCGGGTTCAATTCCCTGAAGGGGAGGATTCCCGCAGTGACCATGGTCTGTGTAGGTTAGTAGAATTTAGGTTTAAGGGCCCTCCTGGCACTACATCTTCCTCTATCACCACTCACATCATCGGGACAACGTAACTGCGCCTCATGGGCGTCCCAACCTCAGAAGTCGTTTACACTCCTGCCATGCCCAGGAGGGAGGACCACGAAGTCCACAAGGACATGTGGTGGCATTGGACAAAAAAAAAAGAAAAAAGAAAAAGAAACAATCGAAAATACTATAAAAACTTGTTTTCCTTATCTCGTATGTCATCAAGTAGTCGGTAAAAGGCACCGAAATCTTCCCTTCTGTAATTATTTGATAAAGCCGATGCAACCTGTTACGTCTACGTTTACGACGGTACAACAAGAACAGAGCAATAATTCAATTACGATCCATTGCAGATCACTGTGCATGCACGACTGCTTGGTCGCAGCGTTCTTGGTCTTTCGACCGGCCGGTTAGAGCCGGAGATGTTATTAAAAGCTCCTCGTTGCGTTCTCTACTGTCCGGTCAGCTCCCGGCCAGTCGAAAACCGGAACATCTGAACGAGTCTTTAAGACGTGGGTCTGAGGCCGTTCGCTCGCTGGGATGCGGATGTTAATCCCGCCAAGAGACACGCATGTTTGTCTCTTGTGAGTGCTGTGTATAGCAACCACGGTGCTTTACACAGCTCAAGCTGGATTTAGGTCCATTGACAGAATGTTTTTTTCTCTATTTGAATTCGCACTTTACATCTGTTGGCAACGGTAACGTGTATTGAAGGTTATCGTCATTGTGGACATTCCTACTGAAACATTAAGAACTGTTCCTCAGCCGCTCCTTTGTTTCAGAATCTTAAAAGGTTTTCCTTAAAATCCTGGGATCTTGGCTTTTGTAAGTGTCTTATGAATGACATTTATCCTTTTGCTGTTATTCCAGGTAAATCTTGGTAACGAGTGCAGTTTTGCGTTATGTTGGAAACCACAGTTGATCTCTGTAATTGTAGGGACTGTTGATTTGCAATTTGCTGTTTTAAAATATCCAGGCTCCGGACATTTCTGGCATTTTGATCCGTAACATTTCTTGCTCCCTTTCCCTTTGGTTCCATCTCATCAGATAATAGCGTACAAAACTTTTCAAGTTGACAATGGTCTTCCGCCCTCTATCCGTGCCACAGTTGGTTTTCCTGTGATTTACATGCCGGGGAGTCGTATAACATGCACTTACTGCCTTGTCATGTAACACTGCCATGCAACAAAGAAAGAGCACATGACCGGAGAGTTTCGGTTACTAAGTCGTCAGGACTACAGCTTGGGCCAAAATTGTCTTAATAGATGGAACTTGCGCAACCTATCTTGGTAAAAAATATAAGAATCAGTTGTCCGCTTTTATGAACTTACGGGTTTGTTGTTAAATTGCCCAATTCCTGGGCTGCTGAGAGTCCAGTGTAAGTTTGAAGGTGAATGGAAGGTCCCAAAGGGCATGTAAGGAGGAGAAAGTGCTGCATTTTGCTTTGATGTTCCTTGAACACCGCTCCTGATATACGTAAACACTACAAAGTACTCAAAATTAATTAAATCTGGCCTCTGGATAGAAGGAACAGGGAACGTTCGAACGCTTTCAATTGAACGTAAATTTATGTCGTGTTTGTACTAATTGCTAGGCAGGTGTCTGATGTCCACATTCACTTCTCGTAGGATCCATGTTAACATTATTCTCAGTTTTGCTGTTTGTATTTTTCCGGCAAATACTCCATATACATTCTTTATCAGTTGTCCATCAATTCGTTGATTCTTCAATTAGTTAATGCAAAGATTCCTTCACGAAACGCTTCATGCATTCATTCGACTAACAGCTTGTCCACCCAGCCATTAACCCATTCATTGATGAGTTTATTCGTCCATCCGTGAAGGAACTCATTATTTCCATTATCGGTCTGTTCATGAATTAATCGATCCATTCATACATCAACGAAGCTAGCTGCTGTAGTGTAGCATGCTTCTGATGTTACGGTGCGAATCTGATTTTCCGGATGACAGGCATGCTGTGAAGGCCTGTCCTGGACAGTGGCCGCACTGTCCTGCACCTGTTGTGGTGTGTCATTTGTGTGCAAGATTTTACGTGTGGTGACATTCCGGCTGTCCACGTTGTCGTGTAAATCTATAATCTTATATTTAATGTTTTCCATCCCGAAGTGTTATAACATATAAATACAAAGCGTCAGTCAATAGCACAACATTTTATTTTGTATACAATAAAAATAGTATATTGTCAGGGCGACATGTTTATACCTTTATTAGGTCATCTTCAGGCCCTCTGGGAAAGCAGATCCAAGAGCTATCTATATTTCAGTGCATTGTGGGATCCCAGATGCTTACAGATTGTGTTATATGAGGTGAAATACATAAGTTTGTATATAGTGAAATCTGTGTGACGGTCTGAGCATTAAAAGGTTTGGTTTTAGTACAGTCTTTTATACACAATTGGTTTTAATACACCACCATATCAGATAGTTTTTAACCTTTCAATCCTGAGACCGCTACACAGAGTTCAACATATACAAAGTTATGTATTTCGCAGTCATATAACACAATCTGTAAGCATTTGGGATACTAAAATGCATTGAAATATAGATAGCTCTTGGATCTGTTTTCCCAGAGGGCCTGAAGATGACCTAATAAAGGTCGAAAAATGTCACCCTGACAATATACTTTCCTTATTGTATAGAAAATAAAATGTTGTGTTATTGACTGACACGTTGTATTTATATCTATAGTATTATATAGTTACTTGCTTCCTTACTTCATGGAGTAGGGTCCTCCTTGAGAAGCTAAGCGGTCCTCAGTTAGCCAAGAAATTCTTCGCATTTTATGGAACCCGAAAGTACATAGCTGCGTTTTCAAGTACCCACCACCTGTCCCTGACCGGAGCCTGGTCAATCCCGTCCATACCCCCCCTCCCACCATCCCACTTCCTGAAATTCCATCTTAATACTATCCTCCTTTTTACACCTGGATTTTCCAAGTGGTCTCTTTCTTTCAGGTTTCCCCATCAAATCTTATAAATATAGCAGACAGAATACACAGCCAGTGGCATGAAAGAAGTAATAAGTAATGCAAAAAATTTTAATATCAAAGATACAAAACAACAGCGATATCCTTATTAGAGAAATCGCATTTTACACCAGTGTTTCCCAGCCAGGGTTCCGCAAAATTTTGTACGGATTTTCGCTAGAAATCGTGGAAAAAGTGCATAAAAGTTTTAAATAACGCGATAAGTTCCAAATATCCCTCGAAATATCGCAGGGAATTTTTGTGCAACAGTTGGCACTACTGAGTAATCGCCATGCACTACGAACTGCCGCTTCGTTTTGTGGCGTGTAAAGGTTTCCGTAGGTAGGGGTTGCCGGAGATATGAAATATTATTTTAGGGATTCCTCCGTGGATGAAACGTTGGGGAACATTACTTGAGCCAGATAGCTCATCTAAAACACATCACTGGAGATATTATCTCCGTGAAAATACATAAATAAAATTGAGTCTACGTAACAGGAAATTCTCTTGGTCAAGTGCGTTTCATCTTCCTCTGTTTGTTAGCAACAAAAGACCTTTATTATCTAACGACAATTTCATAGGTCTTTTGTATGGTTCACTTTGTTGTGCTTATGTGTTTCTTATCTATTCACTGTCGTGTTACGTTTTATTGTCTTGAATATCCTACATTAACGGGTTTGGACGCCTTGTGTTGTGTGAGTTGTCTATGATGTTCACCGTGCCCTGCTGTTTGTGGTGTTGGCAACTTCGCTGTTCGGATACTGTCCGTTTTATTTTGGTGTTGGTTATTCCTCTTGTTGTTGGATCACCTACAACCTGTACCGGGAAACTTTTCCGGGCGTAAAGCGGTCATCTAGCGCCGAATTTAGAATTGCGTGGAGCTGTAAATCTACTACACCTGTGTGCCGTCAGGGCGTGTTACTGGGAGAACTTCACCCTTGGCTCTGCACCCTTGTTGGCGGTTAGTTTTGTGATGCGAGCTGCTTGTGTGGTCGTGCGGGTGGTGAGTAGGTGTTGGATGTCTGTCGGTGTGTACGTGTCTGTCTGTCTGTCTGTCTATATCTATCTATCTATCTATCTATCTATCTATCTATCTGTCTGTCTGTCTGTCTGTCCGTCTGTCAGTCCGTCCGTCTGTCCGTCCGTCCGTCTGTGTCTGTCCGTCTGTCAGCCCGTCTGTCAGCCCGTCTGTCAGCCCGTCCGTCCGTCAGTCTGTCCGTCCGTCTGTCCGTCCGTCGTGCCGTCTGTCCGTCCGTCCATCTTTCCGTCCGTCTGTCTATCTCTCTATCTTCCTATCTGTCTATCTATCTCTCTGTCTGTCTGTCTGTGTGTCTGTCTGTCTCTTCTGGCTTGTGACAAATATACAGTTGTAGTGCTCCGCCCTTTTTTTCTGTGACTCATGTGAGGATCACATCAAACAGTTTTTTCTTTTAACTATATTGGAAGATACGGCTTGCACGAACTAGGATGATATTAAAATGAATTATAGAGAAGCAGGAAAAGTGGATGTGTAGGAAATTTAAGTGTTTCGGGTTATTTTTTGTATGAAGTTATAGAATATCTTGTTCTGTGTTGTCGTATAATATTAGTTTGTCAATTACACAAACAGGAACTTCTTTCCTCACGAAACATGTACTGTTGTCCACTGACAAGAACAACTTTGACCTTACCATCTTAGGTAGGGCCCCTTTTCTCCGGTATAGTTTTGGGGGAAACCATGCAGTTGCTCTCAGAAATATCTTTGTCACTGCTTCTGTCTCTTGATACTGGTAGTCCGTCTCTTTAGGTTTTCAATTAACAACAAACCTGAAGTCAGATTTACGCGCAGCTGTGAACACACAACGCTAAAAAATAAGTTTTAAGTCGCATGTACAAGACACAACCGAAGTTTAGCCAGTTAATTTTTTTTTACTGGAATACATCGATTAGCCTTCTGGTCATAAATATCTAACGGTCTGGCTTTCCCCTGCGCCGTTACTGCCAAGGTAAAAACAGTTTTCTTTAGTGGACGAGAGTAGAAGGCTAAATGGGATCAGTGGTTTGTTCGTAGGCGCTGTTCACCCTTGATATTTTAATCGTATTGTGTACTCTGCGGAGGGAGATTGAACTTGCGATACTACATGATGCTTAGTGCGCTTCATCGATCATTTACAAACATCTGATATTACAAAACATATTTAATACACCAGCAGATGACGACGGCAGTAGTTTAGCAGTGTCAGAATATTACTTAGGCAGTGGGCCTTGTTGAGATTATCTCTGTTATATTATTTATGGTTTATTTAACGACTCTGTCAATAGTCTCAAATTGTGTCACGATGGACGATTGGGTAACTGTGAATAATGAATTGGGCAGGATGCGAAAGGACGATCGGGGCCATCGTTCATGTAATACCACGCAGTTTGACAGATGCGACTGAGGAAAACTGAGGATATCCTGGATGAGTTCAGCCGACCTCTCATCCATGTAATGAAATTTGGGTGCGGATGTTACTGCCTTTTGAATGAAAGGTTCAGTTTCTTGTCATTTCGGATGACGGTAAGCTGCTGTCCAACGGTGTTACATTGTGTTATGTTACTGTATGTCATGTTATGCTCGACACAAGTAGTCCACATTATGTCAGTAGGTGAGGAACATTGAAAAGTTTCTTAACATCATCATATTCGAAATGTTGGACTACTAGGATTCGCCGCCACGTACCTTGGTAAATGCATGTCAAAGTTTTTGATTAATTTGCTGAAGTTCTTAAACTCAGAAGAAGGATTTGGCATGTGTTTCCGAAATGTCTTTGCCTAAGCACCAAACTACACTGTGTCTCATCCCATAATAATGACATTCTTTTATTCACCGACATGAGAACTGCACTTTTCATTCTGATATTGTGTATGGTGTATGCTTATTTATATACGTCTGTATCTGTGTATAAAGGTATATATGTATGTATGTATGTATGCGTGTATACATGCATGTATGTATTATGTATGTGTGTATGTATGTATTATGTATGTTTGTATGTATGTATGTGTGTATGTATGTATGCGTATATGCATGTATGTATGTATATATGTATGTATCCGTGTATGCATGTATGTATGTATGTGTGTATACATGCATGTAAATATGTATATATTATATATGTATGTATGTTTGTATGTATGTATGTTTGTATGTATGTATGTATGCGTGTGTGTGTGTATGCGTGTATGCATGTGTATATGTATGTATGTAAGTTTGTATGTATGTATTATGCATGTATGTATGTATTATATATATATATATGTATGTGTGTATGTAATTATGATCCCATTGACCGCTCCCCCTTGTTTTTTTTCTGATTTTTGTAACGTCAACGTACGGCAGGATTACAAAGACAGTTCCGCCATAATTTATTTACAAGCTCGGAAAAACATTTTCTGCTTCGAGTTTTATGAGTCTGTCACTGTTTCATGCATTATTGTAAACCTGACTGTTTTTTCCTATATTGTCATAACATTTGTGCGAAATAAAACGTGCAAGACACTTAACATCTGTTGCAACCTCCGATGTTCTGTACTCTTCGGTACCAGTCACATTTAAAATAATTGATTCCGAATGTTAATTTAAACCTTACACTTCAATGGAACATTACATTCTACAGGTAATTACACCCCGCAGCCTCCCTCTTTCACCATTGCCTTATTTGAAAGACTTGGGATTCTCACTGTGGTTTTGCTGAAGATTCAGATCTTCTGCGATGTTACACCGTGCCAATTGATAATATTTTCCGACGTTTCGCACGATCGTAGAAAAATCTTCCTCAAGAGCAGACACGAAAGCAGGAGTGACTTTGGGACAGCTTGCTCCAATAAATTGAGGCAGAAAGCTACTGCGATTAACTGGGATCTGCCAATCGATACGGTGTTATATCCCCTAGTACTTAAACTGTGGTGATTTTATACCGTAGATTCTTCTGATAGCCGTTAGTTTCCACGGAAACCAAATGAAAGTCACAGTTATTTGTGACTGAATATCATATATGTTTTGTAAGTATATTTGGTTTATGTAAGTTGGGTAAGGTTTGTCGTAGCGAATTCACTCTCATTTCAGTCGCTCGACGCTTCTGTACTTTGAACTGCTGATAGCTTCCTTTTAACCACCACATAAATACACATATGGAATATATGGTAGGGGATGTTTTTTGCCACATATTCACGTAAACGCCCAGTTTTAGAAGTAGGTCAAATGGTGTGTGTTGTTTACATTCATGATAAAGCCTTAAAATGCACCAGAAAATTGCACTGCAGCTTCACAATTCGTGCCACACCCAACTGCTGTGTGTAGCTCACACTTTTATGTAGAGCTTCAAAGTTGCAGTAAACATAGAAGGCCTTCTTAGTTTACAGTCGTTATGAAAGCTCAAAACGCGTCATCAGAATTCGCAGGGGTATGTTTGGTATTTATGTTTTTGCTAACCCAGACACACCCTTTTGTGACAAGTGGAACCCCGTAGGCGCATGCACAGTCGCGCACCGCACACCGACATAAGCCAGACGCAGCTTTTTTTATATCGGTGTGCGCCGCCGATAGAGGAAACTTAAAAGTAATGTGTTATTATAAAAGTTCGATGTATTCTGCTTAATCATTCAGTAAAGTGATTGGCTATAGATTGACAAAGCAGGGTTTAAATATTTTGTAGGTGTAGACTTTTTTTCTCTGAGCTACTTTCCAGTCCTCATTGGACTGCATCCAACTTCATACCCAATGGGAACGAGGGAATATTTCCACCGACTTAAAGCGCTGACAGCGTGAAGTGGAGCCGTACCTCCAGTACTATATGCCTACTTAGCCAGGCACGAAGACCGCTTTATCTTGGATATTTATTGGGCGATTACAACAGGAAATAAGAAGATACGTATGTTTTACGTCAGTAAATAATTATTCCTTTTGAAGTGTCTGTGTTTTCGCTGTCCTGAACACCACTGCAAGTAGAAGTACCTGTTCGTGTTTTTATTCTGACAGCCGTTGTTTATCATTTCCCGGCCAATATCCCGCTGCAAGTGTGGACGGTCGGATCAACGGACTGTGCTCATACGATAAATGATCCGACAGGAAATGGCAGCTGATAGTTGTTAATTAAAATATATACTTTATATGGTATAAATATTTGGATCTTTATATCAGAATAGTTGATTCTTGTAACTTTGTACGTCATTACCATTCATTTAAGGGTAGGATTTTATGTAAGATGTTTTATAAATTCAACACTTCCAACATTATCAAATCTCAGCGATAGAAGAATAGCATTATTAGTAAGAAAACACGGTATTTTTTTATGTAAGTGCAAATGCGAGTGATTGGCTCGGCTGATGGAGATGTCGGTTTGTACCTGTATAATACAAAATCTGCGTACCTGTTACTGAGTGTTGCAGATATTGCTGTCGTGTGCAGTTTTAGTGTCAGACTTTAATGCCACGTAGAATAATAATAATAACAACAATTTACGACTATCTACATTTGGAAGGTTTTGCGGTAAATTATTTCCATATACAAGTCAATGTGGTAACAAACAGTGTTAAGATAATTAGTTACAAAATATGTCGTGCTGCCTTAAATTAGAGATAACTTTTCCAGTCTTGTTACTAGATCGCTCATATTTCTGCTTCATCTATAGTGTGTCTGCTCTTTAGCTTAACGTACTGGGAAGAATACAAAATAATATAAAGAAAAACAGAGGTTTCGTGAGGTAAAAGGAAAGCAGGTTGCTCTCTGACGTAACGAACATAAAAAGAGCCATGAAATTACAGGCGGAGACGCCGACGAATTTTTAGATTGTCCCTTAACATTAGTTTGTCTGAATTTTATCTGACATAGCTTTTTGCAATATTCCATCACTTTAATAGATTTGATTTTGTTGTTATCTATCCCAGCTCTGTCAGTATTCCTCAATTTTGATCAAATTTGATTTTATTGTTTTCTAGTCCAGCTTTTTCAATATTTCAGTCACTTTGATCAAATTTAATTTTGCTCCGTGAAATTTAGTAAACTATCTATCTTAGGTCTGTATTGCAGGTTTGAGCGACGACTTTAAAACGAAATATTTTCGTTTTAAATACTTTGCGAACACCTGGTTTAACGTCCAGATTACTGTAATTTATGACGTCATTTTCGATTGAACTGTTACGTCGTCTAGACATCAGCTTCAGAAAATGGGGTAATTATTGTTCTGCGAGCGTTGTTGCATTGCAACAACCGATAAATCATAACGAAATCATTGCAGGGGCCATTCATTTACAACATAACACGTGCCCGTTCCGCATCTGGGTTAGCATCAAATCCCTTTTTTGCATACGACTACAAAGTGTAACAAGTCTGTGAATAGTAGAATATCAATACACTCTAATCGATTATTTACGCCATATATATATATATCTGACTGCGCAGAAATTGTATATGAATTACTGTTGCTACATAATAATACTGTGTGTGAAACATTTTTACACAAATGTGAAGTGTCGACTGGATATTTATCACTGGGGCGCCGGTCTGGCGGTGACTGGGCGAATACGTGACAATGGACAAAAGCCTCAGAATTTTCTTTTTAAACAAGAAATAGGAGCAGCCCCAGTTACTTCCACATTTTCTTCCACACCACGTTCCTCGAGGAGGCCATTATTAGAAATATAATATAATAATTATACCATGCACTTATTAGAAAATTACAGTATTTATTAATATAACTAAAGCAGTAATTAATAATAATTTGTGTAAGACTCCAAGAACTTATTTTGCTCTTCAAAATTCCTTTGGGCACGCGAAAGGATTTCTTCGAAATTTATGGACAATTTGGGCACGCACTTTCCAAAATTTTCACCAGCCCTGTTGTAGTGAAATCACCCCAATTCTACCGGATGGGTGGGTTGCAAGGTCGGTCTTTATGGTTTGGAAAGAGATAAGTCTCTTGTCCCTGCCTGGAATGTAACCTGTCAACATGTATCCTACTTACTACACTGGCGTACGTTTGTTTACTAATTAATTAATATTGAAACCAACCAATTATAGCCCCAGTTTCATTGTGGTTTCTTCTGTCCCACACACATGGCTCCTAGGATGGTTGTCAAGGTTACAGTGCACAGATACACTTGTTGCGTTTTAACATTAATGCCCCGTTGTAATGCCCTTAAGTGACAACACATGGTAAAGTTATATTCCTTTACTGTTGCCATCTGACGGTTCTGATTCTCTCAACTGAAGTCTAAAATACGCCTCCTGATCTTCCCTTCAGTCAGTTGTTGTCACTTGCGCTGTTCATGCACACCAATCTATGGCATTGTTTACTCTTTTTCCTCATGGAAAAAACACGTTATTTTTAACCATATTATAGTTATTTGAAGTTCTGCCCTACTGTTTTAGTAGCTTACCTTGTTTTCTTCGCCTGGCTTTGATTCCTTTGTTTCATTTTTGTTCACAGTGCTGTCGAAAGTCTATACGGAACTGCACTCCTTACCTGTAGTATTCATGCTTTGTTGCTATTGCGTACTAAGGCTGTTGATTTTAGCCTGTAGTTCTTGAACATGAATCGTGTACCTGTTTTTTGTTGCTGTTTCTTTCTTCACCTGGTGCCTGTTCTATGTTCCGTCTGTAGTTGGTTTCGGTAGTTTCAAAATTTCTGATGATTCAATAAATTTGTTCTGTTTGCATTACAAATTGTTTTACCATGCACTGTAAAACACGAGTGTACTCGTATTGTACGTAAAGTTTCAGATTTTGGCCTTCCAGTCTGTGACAGTGTAGACCCTTGCAGTTGGATGCTGTACTTTCAGAGGAACAGGCTGCCGTAATGTGTAAGGCTCAAGGAAATGGTCCAACGTGACACATGATTGACTGTCATGTTCAGGAATCAAGGATTGGCTCTTTTGTGACCCTTTAGAAACTAAGCCTTAGATCCGCTACATGAGGCAGCATGCTCGTCTGTAAAGCCAGTATCCATCCACCAGACTCTACGCTGTTGAAACGCATAACACTGCTGGGTGAACAGTCTTCGCCGAGAAAACTGAAGTGCTGGCAACGGGACGTTTTGTTTGATATAGAACTGATGACATTTGACACTGTTACATTTAGTTTGATTTAGAAGTGCTAGCACAGTGTCATTTGGTTCCATATAAAAGTGCTGACTGTGACATTTGGTTGGATATAGATATACTGATGCTGTGACATTTATTCGATATAGTAATGATGATACTGTGGCTTTTTTCGATATAGATCATTTCGATATAGAAGTTCTGACAGTCGGTATAGCAACTTGCTACGGGCTGGACAGTCTGGGAATCGAGTCCCAGTGGGGGGCGAGATTTTCCGCATTCGTCCAGACCGGCCCTGGGGCCTACCCAACCTCGTGTAGAATGGGTACCGGTTTTCTTACACGGGGTAAATTGGCCGGCGCGTGGTGTTGATCAGCCACCCCATTTAGCGACGAGGTTAATTGAAGAGAAGATCTATATCTGTACTCCCCCTCTGAGCCTTCATGGCCTGTTATAGAGTGAACTTTTTTTTAACTTTCATACAATTTATGACCCTGTGACATTGAGTTCAGTTCTGGTTTCACGGTCATCATGTGTAAGCATATGTAGGAACGGTACGAGTTGTGCATAGAAAAAACAGTTGATTGTGAATGGTACATCTGGAGGGACATTAGAGGCAATGGTCGTGGCCTGACGTCATATTCCTTAGTGTGCGTGGAGTGACTGGTGAAAACTATGAATAATAAATAGAAGAGCAACCTTCGGGACCGAGAATCGAAGCCAGAGCCCTAATAAAATGAAAAAGGGTGTCTAAATACATACTTAATATTGTGCCTTAAGGTCACCCTACTCCGTATGTAAGTGCACAGGTTAAGTAGTGTTGAATATCTGTATAATTGCGGATGATGAATGTGAAGGGATATGGAAGAAAGCGGTAATTGCTCACCAGACTTTCCAAGCATTTAATCCGAGGGCCTAAGGAAAACAAGGAAACTCTCAATCAGGATACTTTGCCTGCAGGTAAGGGATCGAATCTCAGTCTTCGGCAATATGCAGCAGATGTGGTAGGCACTATACGTGGAGTTTCGGCGTTTTATCCGAAGGAATATTGATAATTAATAGTTTGTTATGCCTAAAATGTGTTTATGTGGAGTACAATGAGGAGATAGTGCGATATTATGCAGCCGTATCGACTGTCTGCTGCTGCACTGTGCTTACTGACGTTTTTTTATTATTCCGTGCGGGATGACGCGACGGCATGCCTGTTAAATAACGCATTCATTGATGTACCTGACGTGGAGTAACTTCACTGCGTAAGGTTTCACAGACTGACCTGGTCTGTATGATTTTCCTCAGTCTATTGCACAGACCGGTGTCGTATACAAGTTAGGAAGTGCCCGCAGAATTCAAGGCTCTTAGCGCTTTCGCTCTGTTATTTTCTGTACATGTTAAATTCAATAATGATGCGCGTGAAACACTGAGTGCTTTGTTACACACCGAAAGATTTGTCCGTTGCACAGCAACAGAGGTACAGTCATTCATCATCGAGATATGCTAAATGGAGAGCTTTAAGGTAGAGATATCTCTGAAAACGTCGATTCTTGAGCTTACAAATACCATGCTCGATGCTCAACTATTTCTTCAGCTCCAGCATATATCTTACAGAGAACACTCAATTCTGAAAATCAGTCATGGCGAGAGTTTATGAACGCACGTAGGCTAGCATGTAGGGTGCCTTTTTTGCAGTTTAAAATTAATCGGTATGTGTAAAAATTTCTTTAAAGTACCATATATGAATTTTCCTGAAAATCGGTCTGGTGGAGTAGGTCAGTACAGTGCAGACAGGCGGACGGATGGACGAGCGGGCGGTGAGACATGACGCAGTTACACTCGCCTGTCGTACTTGCTATACCCGCACCCATATTACAGGACATGATTTCCTGTCGCTGCTTCGCACCAAACTGCGACGTTCCATTCTGCAGAACGTCAATCGGCAGAAGGCCTGCTAACATCAGTGAAGATCTCCAGTAAGTAATAACTACGTAACTAACGAATGTTATGAATATAACACCCATCTTGGGAATATGAAAACACCAAAATTAGTCAAGAAATTCTCCACATTTTATGAAACCGGAATGTTCATTACCGTATATATAAAAATCAGGTATTGGTCTTAATCTAGTGCCAGACGAATCAAGTCTACATCCTCCCATCCTGGTTTTGAAAGATATATTTTAATATTATCCTCCTCCCTGCGCCTAAGTCTTTCAGGTCTTTCTTCAGATTCTTCCACCATTCTCCCATGCGTGCCATTTGCCCCTGCCATCTCATCGTCATTGAGTTGATCATCCAGACTCTCTGTAGTCAGGATGAACAATTACGAAGTTCCACATTATGCAGTTGTCTCCAGTTGCCAGTTTCTTCGTCCTTTTAGAGAATCGTAAGCCCACCATTTGTTAGAGTGGCTTAAAATAGGTGTTTAACATGTAGTGATATCCTTTCATATATGGCACTAAGATGGGCTGAACATGTAGCTAGCATGGAGGTAACAAGATATGGATTTAGAAGTGTGTTTTGTGGGCGTCCATTGGAGAAACCATTCCTTATAGCTGGGATTTGGGGTTCTTACGGAAGAGATAATTAAAACACAATTGTTCTGACTTGCGAAAACTTGTCTTTTTGTTAATATGCGCAAATCGTACGAAGGGATCTGTTCTCGTTCCCTCTGGGTACCTTATTTTGAGAAGGACATTGGAGACTGTGAGGTTCGGAGCTGGCTGTTAAAGTAGCAGGGTTCTTGCCAGTGATATGCTTTGTATCTGCTCTGCGACAGCGGGGCTTGTCTAACATTTGCATTTTGGTACTGTGTTCTGGCAGCTCAGTTTTTGTTGAACGTGTACGAGGTTCGAACAGCGCGTGGGATATGAACTGTGGACTTCGTAGAAACATAATCTGTTTCTAAGAACAGCGTAACAGGCAAGTCGCGCATATGACGTAGAAGATGAAATGTCGTTCGCCCATGTGATGTGAAAGTTAGCATCTTGAATGCTTATCGGGTTACCGGCGGTTTAAACCGCATTGTATTATTGTTTCTCACAGTCTGTCAGGTCCGAACGCCGGTACAGTTGGTCGGCTTTAAAAACGGCCAGGATTGCTACATATCCACTTGCACAACGATATAGTTAAGGTCAAAAGTGGACCCCATGTGATGAAAGTAAAACTTTGCAAGAAAATACCAGTTTTGTAAAGACCACAGCTGGTGCCATAATACTCGAGCGCAACAAATATTCGACTAACTAGCTATGCTCATTAACTAAGGTTCCCTAGCCTGTAACTGTTGTATTAATAAAGCTCTTCATTTTTGGGCACGAAGCAGCACTTCTACTATGGCTAATTTGCAACAGATGGCCCAAGATCTAGTCAGATGCTGTTAGGGGATCAACAGACGTGCAATAGCAATGACACTGGAAACGGGGTCCCGCGAAAAATGTGGTGCCGTCAATATTTATTAAAACCAACTAATTGCACATACTTGTCAAACCATTTAAAACCACATTATTGGATTAAAATGGATTTAAAATATCTCCTACATGTTTCAATCCCTCTATGGGATCATCCTC
>Ga0123352_10004326_pt1 | contig 20893 bp, 5 predicted proteins | sample TergutLab28metaG_FD_89700 | JGI IMG/M metagenome (GOLD analysis project Ga0123352, IMG submission 89700) | Labiotermes labralis P1 segment gut microbial communities from Petit-Saut dam, French Guiana - Lab288 P1 | ecosystem: Host-associated > Arthropoda: Insects > Digestive system > Gut ...
AGTCTCGCTGGCTTTTAATCATTTCCTGCTTAAACTGCGTAATCTTCATGTACCTTGCTCAACAATGTACATCAGACTTGAGGGTTCGTTTCTTTATTATTGTTCTTACTTTACCCTAGGCGACATTTTCTCCAAATTGTAAGATCTTTTAAAGAAGTGACTCTTGTACCGCCATATTGCCAAGTTCCAGTACCGCATGAGGCTTGTCGCTACGTCGGCACCAGCAGAATCAATTCTTTGTGTCAAGCTAGTCTATCGTCGTGAGCCCTGTTGCGCATGCCATTTAAAGTCGATGAGCCGCTATCTCTCTTCATGCATGAAATAAACCGTGAATTGCTAAAGAGGTTTCCACGGTATCTCATAATTGGAATTTTAACCGGACTCTTTAGGGCTGTTCAGTGTTGATTAAAATCGGACAAGATAAACGAACACTTAAACACGAATAACTGCAAGCTTTTCTGCTCGTATCTCGACCGTAAATGTTTAATAGGCACTGCTGAGATACACGTTTCTGCGCACTTTTCTGCGCACATCTCAAGCGTAACTATCAAATACTTAGCAGAGAAAAAATGTTTGGCTCTAAAGTTGTGGAGACCAAAAAGCTGCATGTCTTACCTTCAATATTGTTGTTTATTTCACTAAGAATAAACATTTTCTTATAATTAAATTTGAAGATTAGGCACCATATGTTTTGCTACGGGCGACGGCCTAATATGGTGGATGCCATGTGGACAGGTGGAAATTTTCAAGCTTTTGATAATATTGTTGCCTTCGTCTTTAAGTAATCTTCATTGTGAAAATATATGGACATTTCAAATACGATATTTTATAATCTTATAAGAAATTTTCAATTTGACACAACTTCTTTCTGCCCCGCATTACAAATATGCATAATTATGCAGGCGACGGATTTCGACTTGTTCACATTAAGCCGGTTTCAGGTCTGCCTACACGAATACTTAAAGGAGTTCTATTCCTTTTAAGCAAGATCGGGGACTCAGAGCTTATGGTAAATACAGAAGTACAAATTAGTTTTGTTATTAATTAGGTACGTTTCACACAATGAGATGCTGCCCGTCAAAACTATTCAAATCTCAAGTTTCTACACAGAATGCGTAAAAGAAAAAAAAAATCCTGTACGTATTTTTGTACTAGAGGTGAAGCTGTGAATATGTCGTCATTGTTACTAACATAACGGTTGGGTCAATATCTGAAGTGGGAATGGTAACTGTCAATGAATGTAGTGTTCCGAACGCAATAGATTGGAAAGTGTCTTACAGAACACAGTCCTAGACCTACACGGGGAGAATCCGAAGGATGTAAAGAACAAAAAAACCACACACAAAATAGGGTAGCCATCAAGCAAATTATCTAATTACCTCTCCGTATGATGGCGAATGTCCATCCCGGTTACCGTGCGGTCTAAGACGTAAGTCTGTGGCCCCTCGCTTGCTGGGATCGCGGGTTTGAATCCCACCGGAAGATATGGAGGTCTCTGTCTTGTGAGTGCTGTGTGTTGTCAGGTATAGGTCTCTGCATCCGATGATCACTCATCCAGAGGAGTTCTATCGGGTGTGGTGTGTCTGAGTGCGATCGTAAAGCCTCGATAATGAGGAGGTGGCGCACGAGGGGGTGTCATGTCAGTAAAAAAAATAGAAGATCGCTTTTGCTAATAAACCATGGGAGTAGATTTGTGACTTTTATAGAAAAGGGAGTGTTTATGGTATCCTTGAAACACTTTATTTCTCGAATTAGCAAGACTTGTCTCACAACTCTATTGAGATGTACGAGTCACCTGAATCTACATAATATAATACATCATTAAGCAAAGAGATGTGACAGTCATTCTGGAAACATTTTGAATGCGTTTCGCGTTAATTGTGGAAGATGTAGCTTGTTCAGACGTCTCAAATCCAGCTCTCCTAAAACTTTATTGTCTAATTTCAGTTGAAGTCACTGTTCTAAGAATTTATACGACTAATTAAGAATACCAGACCTACTCATCCTGTGGCCTACCTACGTCAGTTAAGTGGACTGAGATTCGGTAAACTACGTGGCCATTCAGTCACGAATCCAATTACAAGCAGTGTATATGTAGAAGAATTTTAGATTTCGTGTGGTATCTCTTTACCTTGCGTATAAATTCGTTACTTACACTTTTATTTTGCATATAAAATGATCTCTTCTCTAAAACCTGTTCTCACAGGGTGGGGTGTGCCGCAAAATGAGCAGGCGTTCCTTGCATCTAGTTAAGTGGTGTGACTGCATTGTGTCCAGGTTGAATGTGCTGTGTGGTGCCAATGGGTCAGTGGTGTGACCCACCCATTGAAATTGGAGATACAGTCTAACCTACTGCCATCGTGATTCAAAATTCTGGGAAAAAAATGCTGTAATGTAGTGTCACGAGAAATGTATACACGTAAAGCAATACCATTACAGGCCTGGAGTGACCCAGAGGGTTCCACGAAGTTGAGGTTCCCAGATTACATGACAACGGCACAGGATGGTGTTAAGCTTGTTAGCCCTAAGCATCGGCCGCCTTTTATCCCCAAGAAATACTCCTGGTGCTCATTTCTGTTAGAAGCTGATTCGACCCCTGTGCCATAGTGCGATCGGAAGGATTATGTCAATGAAAAATTCTAATGACACCATCTGGAATCTAAACAGCGACTTTCCGATTTGTAGCACAGCACCTTAACCACTGTGCCACCGCGGTCCCTAATGTACACACGTAATCCCCAATTTACATGAAGTGCAAGTACAAACGTAAACCGTAATTTACATGAAATGTACGTATGAATGTAACCCCTAATTTACGTGAAGTGTAGGTAAATATATAACCCATAATTTAAGTGTAGTTTAAGTACATATAAAAACACTAATTTACATAAAATGGAAGTAGATATATTCCATAATTTGCATAAAGTTTTAGGACCTAATAACCCAATTTCCCAGATAATTGTTCTCATTAACAACTAATCATAACCAAAGCTGCTTACAAGATTAAAAATATTTGCATCTCATGACGACTTTTTTTTTAATTAAAAGATTTTTGGTTACTGTGGAAACCACATGCAATCATTGACAACGCTCCGACCCACGCGTCGCTTATTGTGCAGCAGTTTTTTACTTCTACGAATACGACAGTCATCTCCCACCCTCTCTACTCACAGGTCTTCGCCCACTTGTGATTTTTTTCCTATTCCCCAAGATGAAATTGTAGCTCAAGGGGCGACGTTTTAATTGCATTAAAGAAATCCACATCGTATCGCAGAACGTGAAGAAGACGCTGACGCAAAACGACGTCCAGAAATGCTTCCGATCATGAAAATCCCGCCGAGATCACTATATCAATGCCAAAAGGGACTACTTCGAAGGGGAGGAGTCGAATAAAAATTTCGTTAAGTGGTAAAGCTACGGTAGAGGAATTTCGGGAACTTTTGGGTAGCACCTCCTACTTATGTCTACTAGTTTTGTCTACATTTGAATGTGTTCACATTATGGTCTGCTAAGAAATGGGAACGTGTATTAGTTTCGTAGGTCGATTTTCATCATCATCATCATTGGCACAACAGCCCATTTTGAGCCAAGGCCTTCTTCAGAAGCTTCTACCAGCTGTCCCTATTCCTTGCAGCATTCCTCCAATTTCTCTCCCCCAACTTCCTGGCATCTTCCATCACAACATCTTCCCCTCTGTCTTCTTCCGTCTACCACTGCAACGAGAACTCTTCTTGTAGGGCTCTGTTCCTCCATACCAATAACATGTCCTGCCCATTTTAATCGATTAATTTTAATGTATGTTACTATAGGTCGGTTTTAGTGTTTCAAAAGAATGTATTATGTCTGTCTTCAAGGTTAAATATGGAGGTGCACAAATCTGGGGCATCAGGTCACTGAAACGATTCAATTTTGAGGGTGGTGTCTAACATTTTAGGGTCTTCAATATGGACCTTGCTTCTTGTCACCATTCTGGGACCTACAATTTGGAGGCGTCTCCTAGAAATTTGTGACGTCTGGTTAATACAGTAAATATTTAGAAAATATGTTCTGTCTAAGTTTTGAAATGTATCTGCCGGACGACATATTGCCATAAGTGATGCATATTACTAGTGAAGTATAGAAATGTAACAGAAATAGCCCTTTAACTTCTCAATATTCGAAGATGCTCTGCGTAATGTATAGAAATTAATTTCTTTCAACAAGCTGTTAAGCAGTAATTCAGCTAATGTTGTTCCACGCAATTATCATTTGTTTATTGTGAGAATCGGTAGAGATTAACAAATAATCTGTTCGGGTGAAATTTTGAGTCTTTTTTCATGTCAAAGTACATTTTAATTACGGCTGCCCATTCAAGGGTTAACGGACAGTGATTAGTGTACCAACTGGTTGCTTGAACATCTTCAGTTTGTGTATTTGTACACACAGCACATTTTTTATTTTCTTACGGTTGTTATTGAAGCAGACATTACTTTCCTTATCGTTGCACCGTGCATTTTATAGTTTATTTAAGTAACACACCAACAAATGCGCATGTATAGTCTTCTTTAATAATCTAAAATTTACATAAAAACACTTAAAACTCTCCTACATGTTTCGATCATACGACCATTCTCAAGGAGCATACTCTGTTCCTTGCTAAAGTTACAGTTTACTGAGTGTTTTAAACTGTAACTTCAGTAAGGAACAAAGTATGCTCCCTGAGAATGATCGTATGATCGAAACATGTAGGAGCGTTTTAAGTGTTTTAATGTAAAGTTTAGATTATTAAAGACTATATATGTGCTTTTGTTGGTGTGTTACTTAAATAAACATGCATTACTTTCTTTTACCAAAACCAACTACATGCACTAATTTCTCAAATTTATTTTGGACTAAAACTGTACATGTTTCGGACAGTTCTTCTGTCCATCATCAGGAGTTAGCACTGTACACACAACAGTGGTATATGTCTTACAGGTTTGCTGTGTGTACAGTGCTAAACTCCTGATGATGGACAGAGGAACTCTCCGCAGCGTTTAGAGTTTTATTCCAAAATAATTTTGAGAAATTAGTACATATAATTCTTTTAGAATAAGAATATATCACGATGCACGGTTATCTGAACGTCAAATCTTAAACACCATCAATATTAAGTCGTTGGAGAAGCAGAGTGTTTTCTGAGTTACTGAGTGAATTTTTAAATTTTACTTAGATGAATTTCGATCATCAGAATATTTAGTCGTCTGATACATGAGAGTTTAGAATTTTAGTGTGCTAAAAATCGTAGTCTTTCTCCTTTCCACATTTTACCTACGTGTATCAGGAATTTGCTGTCTCTGCTTCCACCCTAAATATGAAAGTAACGCCTACAAAACTACACGGTTTCATGACCCAGAAGACCAGTCTTTGAACCACTGGACAGTTGGCATTATGCTCTCAATCAGTCGACTGGTTCACCAGAAACTCTTTCCACAAATGCAGCCGCTACACTAAACAACTTTCTCTTCCTTCCTCCGCGTTTGTTTCTCCTCTTCCCTGCCCACCGCTACTACAGATTATTGCTTTCTCATCTTCCCGTCCTCCATAAAACTTTAAATCCTGATGTAAAGTGTTTAGTTTAAAAAAAATGTGACAAGTGAATTTACCAGTATTTCATGCGAGAGGAGTTTGGTTTTTAGGGCAAAACTGGCGATTCATTATTTATATACAGTACTGCGTGTCCGGGCTAAAGGTATACAAAAATACATGCTTATGTTTTAGTACCTAAAAGCTTTATGAAATTTATGTTTTCAACAGTGTACAGAGTAACTCAAAAAGATCTTTATGCACGTCCGCACACTTCAATGTGGGCACCTGTTGTAGCTCGACAGATATCTAAACGATATTCAATCTCTTGCCACGTGTTTAGCAGCATGTGAGGTGTTATAAGCTAAAGGTCCTACTGCCTGGACCCCTAGATCTCCGGATTTGACACCATTAGACTTTTTTCCATGGGGTTTATTAAGGACGTTGTGTACAGGAGAAAAGTTCGAGATCTGGCTGATTTGAGACAACGTATCATTGAAGCAGTTAAGCTTATAACACCTCACATGCTGATAAACACGTGCTTGAATATCGTTTACATATCTGTCGAGCTACAACAGGTGCCCACATTGAAGCGCACGGACGTGCATACAAATTTTTTATGAGTTACTCTGTACGTAGGTGAAAACATGAACTTCATAAAGCTTTTAGGTACTAAAACATAAGCATGTATTTTTGTATACTTCTAGCCCGGACACGCAGTGTGTGTGTATATATATATATATATAATTCTGCTGTTGTCACATTACAATTACATCATTGCACGAGCAGTTTACATATCGTAAGCCTGTGGCTGTGTACAGAGTTGACATTTAACCTATGACAGACGGTGAACATTTTATCCGAGGTTACACTGCGAGGCTTTTCAAAGCTATCTGTGAAAATAACTGTCTTTGGCGTGTGATACAGTGTAGTCTGGTGGGTGTGTTGACGTTCACATCAATCTACTGCCTCCTTTAGGACGATAGGTTAGAGCTGAATGCGGGCAGACGGTTATGATATGGACAGAAGATACACCCGAAACGTCGTTAAACTAGAAGCGGACTATATAACATGCTAGAAGAGCGGAACTATCATAAATAAATTGTGTTTGACACAATAAGTTTACAACTGAACAGACTTCGATTCATGTCGTCATTAAACGTAATATGGAATACACGTATAAGTATTCTGTAAAAATGGAAGTCTATTACGCCATCATGGAGAGTTTTTTGTTTCCTTTCAGATATGCTTAAATTTAACCCATAATTAATAATTTTTTCATAGTTAATTTGTAGAACGATGGAGAAGCAATTTTCCATTGACCAACAACACAACCAGGTCATCTTAAAGAGTCGTGTGTATTTAGGGAGAGCTAGCCCGTTCTTTAGCTTTCTGTGGGGCTAGAGGTTAAATCTGTAAAGGAATAATTGACAATCTGTGCTTCGTAATGTTTCTTTCTCTAATTAGTTAAAGTAATTAATTTGAAAGATATCTCACGATGTCTGAGATCAGTTATTAATTCGTGAGTGAATGGTCACTGATATTGTAACAAAATTGTAGTAAATTACAAAATTAATAACTTAATCGGTTGCCGATATCGACAATTCAGTCCGTAGCGAAGCACGTTCACTCACGCATTTATACAACAAACACAAATTATCATTTCCCCAACACATACCAGCAGTATGACTTGCAGGAAAGACTGAATTTGGTCTGTGTACAGCCTTCTAACAGCCCCTCACTGTACACGTGTGAATTCTTGAAACAAAGGAAGACACTACAAAGCACCTCTATTGTTTTGTCTCAAATCCCTGGATCATTCGTTATTCTTACTTCCACTATTCCAACTGTGCAACAGTAACTTTCTTACAACATGCTTTAACACTTATCCTGCTAACGTGGAGAATATGGTGAGCTCAAAATAATGCCAGCAAATGGCAAATGGGATTTAACTCGGGGTTTAAAGGGTTAAAGGGTTAAACTGACTGTCCGATCGACTGATTAACTGACTCTCTGACTGGCTGATTGATTAATTGACTGATTAATTTATTGATTGGTTGGTTGATTGATTGGTTGACCGGATGACTGACTGACTGGCTGATTGATTGACTGACTGACTGATTGATTGGCTGGTTGATTGGTTGGTTGATTGATTGATTGTCTCATTAACTAACTGACTGCCCACTCACTTAGTCACTCAGTCACTCATACACTCACTCATTCCGTGCAGCAGGCTCACTTGAGAAGTTAATAGTTGCTAATCAAGGAACTCTTCTTTTTTTTTTGGAACCCGAGACCATATTACTGTGTTAACAAACTTTCGCCTCTGGTACCTATCTTGAGCCGGATAAATCCGTTTTACACCCTGTCATTCTACTTCTTCGGATCAATTTTAATATTTTCCTCCCACATAGGAAGAGGTCTTCTTAGTGGCATCTTTCCTTCAGGTTTTCTTATCAAAATCCTGTATGTGTTCTCTTCTCCTCAGTGCGTGCCACATGTCTTCCGCCTCTCATCCTTCTTGATTTGATCATCTTAACTATAACTATATTACTCTGCAATTTTTTAAAATCCTTTTCTCTTTTCTCCGTATTCAAAGTCTATTTAATGTTTATGGAACTCGTTGGTTACATTTCTTTATTTAAACACTCCCACAGCAACCAGCTCAAATAAAACATCGAGCGGCATGCATTTTTATCTGAAAATCCGAGCTGATGTCTCACTCTTCAATCCCTGGAAAAGGAGACAGAAGTGTTCCCTGCAAATTTGGTAAATTTCTGCCATACTGCATGACCTCATATCCCAGAGATATATTCTTAATAGTTACCATCATGACAACCTCAGACCTCAAAATACATGAACTGCAAAATCAGCTGAATAACGTAGGCAAGTAATCATATTTTCAGTGTTGGGTATATTTGTCACCTCAAATTCCGTGCTAGAGGAGGCTGAAACATTGCTGTGTAACAGCTGGTGCTTTGACATCGACGGACGTACCGCCATTTAGTTTTTGTTAGACGGGTACGTATTTAACAGTCGACAAGGCGTCACATCACAGTATGCAGTAATCTTTACTGTTAGTGCTGTGAGAACCTGAAATTTTAGGATGGGTAACTTATACCTTTAAGAGGAGAACCAGCCCTTTGAATGAAGAAGCAGATACAACCCTCGAAACTTCGTAAATATTGACCAAATCTCAACCGGTCAGGAACACAAAATAACTCGAGACGTGATTTTAAATCCTAACATACTGTGGATTATTACGTCTTGTAATCTGGTACATGGCTACCAAACTTTCCCGAGAACCAAGCAGTCCCCATCTTTTGTACTCTGCAGACTGAGGCATTAATTTTGTTCGAAATATTGTCAAATTTAACCAGACTATGTGGTGTCATAACCCAGAACACAATATGAATATTCACCACCAAATAGGCCACATACCGGATGCTGTTCATCGTGCGTTAACCATGAGAACCAGTAACGGCTCCGAAGGGAAATCCTTGCATTATCCACGCTGTTCCTGCTCGCGGATGCATCAAGTAACACCGGGCGTTGTGAAAGTGACCTTAGTTGGTCACGTGACAAGTGGGTCACATAATGCAACGAGTTAACTACGTCTTATCAAGAAAGAAAGTGTATTACAAATCTACATGATGAAGGAAATATAATTATTTACTTTCTCTTAGAAATTTAATATTCCAGCTACAAACAAGCGGGCACTCCATAACATCTGAGGGTATTGAAACAAGAAAGGCAGGTCTTTTTAATGTTGTATGCTTTCTTCTGGGTAATTCACCGGCGTCTGAATTTTATGTGCCGAAGAATTCTTCATACTTACCTGCCTATGAATATAGAACAGAGTGTTCCGAAACGTCGGCATATAAAATTCAGACCCTGGGGAATTACCCAGAAGAAAGCACACAGCATTCAGAACACAACGAAAGTTTGAAATTAAGGTCTTTTTAAATTTTGATGTCTTGATCTAAAGAATGGAGATGACATTTTGATTCACCTTCGGTGTAGCTGTCGGCGCCCACTGCACGTGTCGGAAATACATCTAAACAACTTTCTTCTTTATGTCCTTTGTAAAGATGTTCGTGACTATTCGTATACTATAAATTATTTCTTAACTGTCAGTTCCTTCTTACAGTTTCACTACACATTAACATATATTCAGCATACAATATATGGACACGTTAGTAACGGTACAGCTGTTGGGGAGTGTTAGGGGAAAATGAGATTGGACTGGTAAGTGTTGAGGTCACCTACTGACCTTTCACAGTACCAAGCCGTAAAGTGTACTATATTAGCACTCCTTATGTTTACTGGACGACAAATATCTGGTTTCAAATAACGGAAACTGGCGTCTGAGTTCCAGACTGAGTCTCTGCAAACCAACGTACCACACATCACTTGTGTCAAAGAGCAGGCAGCGTCAGGTGACAATACTTGTACGATTTACTTCAATTCCTGGAAGGTATTGGTTTGCATCCCGCCTCGAATACTAGCTGCCGCGACTGGAATTTTTCGAAGTCGTCATCGTCGGTCTTTCAATAACATCCGCAGAAAAAGTTTAAATAAGCCACGATGCATTCCTCACATTTTCCATTTCGTCATTTATTAATAACCTTCCACAATCGACGCTATATTGTCTCAGCTATTGCAAACGTCATTAAATAAACACAACACTCCTTGTTTAAACCTTCCTTCTTACATATTACACATCATTACATGTGCTGAAATGTGACATGTGTTTTTAACTATCTACAACCCAGTGGTTACTTTTCGTACCATCACATTTTGTATTCAACAATTCTACGTTCTGCTACATAAATCGTTTATGGGTTTTATATGGATCTCAGGACAAACAACGATCATGTCCCCATTCAGCATTAACTGGTTGGTTTTCGTAACCCAAACAGAATGTATTTACTGTGCGGTACGAGCTGAATCTTCCAATATAATTCAGAGTATTACCAGTCTTTAAAGTGGTAATGATGTTATGTTTACTTCGTAAAATTAGTCACTTTTGAGAGAGGCTCTTTGTATAGTGTTTATTTATAGATTGTTTGCCTCTCACCTTGTGGTCAGTGAGACACACACGAGCTGAGGCTCAATGGAAAAGCAGCTAGGGTTCTAGCATTTCGTTCTACGCCATTAGGCAGCAGAACGTGGTAGGAGACCTGTTCAGCCCTGCGAGGCAATATGCAGACTTCTTTGTTATTAGTGACCTCTACATGCCCTCATTCCATACAATTCTTTGCTTATTTCTGTGGCCGCCCTCCATACAGCAACCGTCACATCCTCTTCGCTTTTCTACGTGTTTGCAACGCCTTTCACTAATTTGTATTGCACACTTGATGCTGCAACACGACATAGTGATTTTTTTAGTTACTTTTTGTTTAGTAAAAGGACGAGGCCGTAATTTCTTATTGTCGGTGATGGGAAAGAAATGAAGTGGCCATTACAAAACCAACTATCAGAGGTCTAATCTGATAGGATGATTCCGTCCACACAAATCCGGAAAGCAGGGCCGCAAAACATTTGTCTTGGCCGAAATAACATCCAATGCATTTACTTTGCTTAAAGTAATACATTTAGCTAATTATAAGAGACAAAATTGTATAAAACTATTAAAAATGATACAAGAGTCTTTGCTTTTAAATTTTCGAGATTTAAATTTTTTATATAGGTGACCATTAACATTGTTCTTTTCAGGCACCTGATACTGGTGTTTCAAGGGAACCGGTTCCCCCACTTTGGGAGTAAATGAATTATTATGTAAAGTGTAATACCTAAATTCCAAAAACGCTAAAGTAAAAACATAACGTACCTTCATTTTATTTATACTAGTTAAATATATCTGAATGGAACTTACGAGATAAACTATGGTACAGGAGTCGTAAATTTGCAAAAAAAAAATTAAATAAATAATTTCAATGCTACGTTTTGGAAAATGTTATTTTTAGTTTTTATTTCAACCAACAATGCACTATATATTTTTTAACAATATTTATATTACCACTCATATATGTTTCGAGACATTTGTATCATCCTCAGAGGGTTCCAAAGATGTACTTCGCTAAATCTACGTAGTTTCTATATTTTTGGAAATTTCTGAGGATGTTACATTAACAAACGTGAGGACAGTGCATTCACGTGATTGCAGGAGTTACTGTAACAGGTGTGAGGATAGTGTCTTCACGTGACTGCATGAGCTACTATAACAGAAGTGAGGACAGTGTCTTCACGTGATTGCAGGAGTTACTGTAACAGGCGTGAGGACAATGTCTTCACGTGACTTCATGAGCTACTATAACAGATATGAGGACAGTGTCTTCACGTGATTGCAGGAGCTACTGTAACAGGTGTGAGGACAATGTCTTCACGTGACTACATGAGCTACTATAACAGATGTGAGGACAGTGCCTTCACGTGATTGCAGGAGTTACTGTAACAGGTGTGAGGATAGTGTCTTCACGTTACTGTATGAGCTGCTATAACAGATGTGAGGACAGTGTCTTCACGTGATTGCAGGAGTTACTGTAACAGGTGTGGGGACAATGTCTTCACGTGACTACATGAGCTTACTATAACAGATGTGAGGACAGTGTCTTCACGTGATTGCAGGAGTTACTGCAACAGGTGTGAGGACAATGCCTTCAAGTGACTGCATGAGCTACTGTAACAGATGTGAGGACAGTGTCTTCATGTGATTGCAGAAGTTACTCTAACAGGTGTGAGGACAATGCCTTCACGTTACTGTATGAGCCACTATAACAGATATGAAGACAGTGTCTTCACGTGATTGCAGGAGCTACTGTAACAGGTGTGAGGACAATGTCTTCATGTGACTGTATGAGCTACTATAACAGATATGAGGACAGTGCATTCAAGTGATTGCAGGAGTTCCATTAACAGCCGCAAGGACAGTGTCGTCAGGTAAAGTCAAGAAACATATATATGGTATTTTCGGCATCTTTTTGACTATAGAAACGTATATCTGACCATAATGCAGCGCGCACTTAATTGAATTTCAAAACTTGTTGCAGCTGCAGTTACAATAGGGACGTTATGCCATTTTTGGAGATGCTAAATTTGTAATGGAGTGATGTGCCTGCGGAGAGGCCATTTGCTTTGCTGTCGTATTTCAAGGCCTTTTCTTTCGATGTCGTCCTGTTGATGAGGTAAGGTTTGTACGTGTTATTGATGACACTTGATTCTTTGTGCGAAGAAGTATGTGTCATTTCAGTAAGTAATCACGACAAGAAAGATTCAGCACCATCTGTGGCTGTTCAAGGCCAACTTGTTCACTCCGAATTATACAGCAGAATTTAAACCTCACGAAATTTCAATTGGTGCGGATGAATTAAATCATTAACTACAGGAGCTAACTTGAGGGTTGTTTGACCGTGCATCTACCTCATTAAATAATTTGGAATGCCAACTTGATGTAACAAGTTTATTTTTTTTATATATTCTTAGCTCGACATGTTTCGAGTACATACGCCCATCATTAGGAACATTAGATATTGCGCCTGATGGGCGTATGTACCCAAAATATGTCGATCTAAGAATATATCAATAAAATTACCTTGTTGCATCAAGTTGGCATGTCACTTTATTTCATTTATAGGAACTAAGTCTCAGGTATTTAATAAGTATATTGCATATTTCTTATCGCGTCGTGTTGGTTACAGTTTATGTTTCATACGTATAGCTGGTGAAGGAAGCAGAGTCAGGTTGTCTTCCAACCATAACTTTTGGATACATTTTTTTAAATAAATCGTGTTTTATATATCGCCAATATTAAAAAAGTGAGGTGTATTTAATAATGACACGCCCTGACGTTTATACTTGAGTGTCTTAAGCCAAGATACCTAGAAGCTACAGAGACGCTGATCGTGAAATGTTACGAGACGTTTTTGGCTCGCGTGCTGTTGTGGGTGTCTCGTGTAATGGCAGTAGGAGTGTCTGTTTGGGTTCTGACCGCTCATCAAATGCTGTAATGGATTCCGTCTTCAGCGTTGCCAACACTGCAGAAATGGTCACGATATAAGAAGGCAATAAGAATGAGGGCCGCGTGATTTTTTCAGGTGGAGTTTTTTTTTTGGGGGGGGGGTGAGCGACTAACACGAAATTTGTTCAAAACTTAATTTTAAGCCATTTAAGTGCATGTATTACCATATTTGTTTTTTGTTGAGGCTTTGTAATAATGTTTCAATCCCTGTGGCGGGTTACTAGCCTACAAAAACTAGCCGAGTGTGCTCAGTTACTGGGAATTTAAAACAATACTTTTTAACCAAATTTGATTCAGAAGTCGTGAAGAATAAATTATATTATACACTGGTTGTCGCCTTTCTTCTAAAGGACAAAAAGCGATTTACATAAATTGAGATTAAATTTATCAGAACAACAACGTGATACACACACACATTTCTTACTAAAAAAGGAATGAAGAAATTTCGGAAGAGTGAAAGTAAAACCAGCTGATGAGTAACTAAAAAGATACAAATCAAATTGGCTACATCATGTAACAAGAGTGAAGAACATCAGGATGCCAAAACTAATGCTAAAATATAGATCAAATTGTCAAAGACGATTTGGAAGAGATTTGAAGAGACTATTACACGATCCCGAAACAGGTCTATTAAGACCTCATTCGTGAGCGATTATTATTATTATTATTATTATTATGTCTAGGTGAAGGTTTTTAAAATAATTTTAATTTTTTTACTAATACTTGTGTACTTTCTTATTCTCTTCCAATTTTGATTTATTTCAAGGGTGTAGACATGGAGGGTTGGGAATGTTAAAGGCTTACTGCTCCCCCGCCCCACCTTCCCTGTTTCTGTCCATGGTTATGAGCCTTACTGATCTCAGATGACTCAACTGTACCATTCCATTAGTGAGAATAGCTGTGGTTACATTCTTCACTTAGTATTATTAAGGGCATTGGCAATTTGAAACTGGAAACTTATCTACGTGACATCGCAAAACATAGATCACATTACAGTGGCTGGGTAGCTCAGTCAGTGTAGTGAATAGGCCACGAGGAATTGAAAGAGATATCTTTCTTCTCCCTCAGAATCCGACCGGGCATAGGTCCCACCTAGCGTCCTATTCAGTGGGTATTGGGGTCGTTCTGCCCAGGGGTAAAGCTTCCGGGAAGTGTAGGCCTAGCTAACCACTCACATTCATATAGCGCCGAGGTTTTGGATATGTTCAACTAGTGTTATTTTGTAACTCTGTGCTCGCAATTTGCTTTTTCATATCGGGAATCAAAGCTTTGTTTTCATGCTAATGTATTTTTACTTTGCATGAAACTCATTGTTCAAAACCAGTTACTTATTTGCAGTGGCGTACCCAGGAATTTTGTTCGGGGGGGTTCAACAAATGCAGTTGAGGACAGAGGACAGGGATCTGGGGGTGGTAGCCCCCTAGTCAGGGGTCCTGGAGGTAGCTGTAATTTCGTACAAAGAATTTCATTTCATATAGTAAAAACTTCTTAATTTTTTGTACTTTAAGACTACTTATGATGACAACCAATTTATTTTTCATTGCTAATGTAAAATAATTGAGAACCTAGGTGGTTTTAGAATTTCACTGCCTTTTTTCTAAACATCTTGGGGTGTTGACTTCCTAAATTCCAAAATTTTAATACTTTTCACAATCGGGTTGAGTTTGACACGATTTTGGAGGGCCTTCGGAATTTCGGGGGAGGGATTTGAACCCCCCCAAATCCCCCTCTCGGTACGCCACTGCTTATTTGTGACCGTCATATGTGACTCAGTATTTACACATCTAACCACATTTCCGCACGTACGACATTAGTGCCTGTATTGCAGTAAGACGAACGCAGCGTTACTTGGAGAGTTTTTGGAAATTAGTACTAAAATGGATCAAAGAGCCCCGTCTCTGAAGATTTTTCAAACGTAATAAACAGAGATAGAACGATTTCACGCGTAGGGCAGTGTTTGTACAAATGTGTACACAGAACCGAACTGTTTGTTAGAACGTGATCATAGCTCAGCTAGCACAGAAATTTCCGGATTTATGTGCAATCACGTAATTCCTTAAAGGGTAGATAAAAGACTGTCAGTGGATCATAAGCAGAGCCATTTTAATCTGATCCACACCGTCACATCCTGCCACTTTCAGATGCCTAAAAAGTAGCTTCTGTTCTGTAATCTTGTTTTGTAATGTTTTTGTTATCTTACTTATTTCCAGGATGTTGGTAATTTTGTTTAACCCTTTAAACGCCAGGTTAAATCCCATCTGTCAATTGCTAGCATTATTAGGTGCTCACCTTATTCTCCACATTAGCAGGATAAGGGTTAAACTTGTTTAAAATTATTGAGATCTTGGTACAATGTAGTAAGTTACTTTTACAGATCCAGATGAAGGACAATTTATTCCTTGCACAAATTTGTCATATTTTAAACCAACTCTCCGTTAAATATCTATTATATTATGCCGTCGTTACACAACATATAAAAGTTGTATTTTTACAACTGGTCACATTCGGCTACATGTTTCGGCCGTTACCCGGCCATCAACAGTCCAACAAGGAACAGTGTTAATTAAGACACATTAACACTATTCTTTTTGGCCTGATGATGGCCGAGTAACGGCCGAAACATGTAGCCGAATGTGACCAGTTGTAAAAATACAACTTTTTATATGTTGTGTAACGACGTCACAATATAGTAAATAGTTATACGTACACAACGGGATGGCTTCTTGCAAATTACAACTCTCCGTTCGTTACTCTACGGATTACGAAGTTAAAGTCGACGACGCAGCTATGTAGTTAGAAGAGGGTGAGTGACGACTCAGCCCCGGGCGGCAGAGTTGAAAGGAGCCGCAGAATGGGTGGGGGAAATGTATACTACAAGTTAAAGACTTTGATTTCCTGCACCAACAAATTTTAAGTTACTGTGCCAGGATCAAGGAAATTCAATATAAAATTGAAATGTCTTTTAAAATTCAAAATTAACGAGCAAGATAAAATTAAATTCAATATGTAATTCAATATGTAATTTAAATTTCTTTTAAAATTCAAAATTTCGGTTAAGAGAGTAATTGCAATCGCGATTGCTGGCCCCGGGCGCCATAAAACCTAACTACGTCACTGCTACGACCTTTAAAGATATTTTATTAAGTACTTTTAACTGAAGTTTAGCTGATGTGCGTAATATGCGGATATCCTGTGAAATAAGAAACTTCACAGTTTAGCGGTATTGGTTGATATAAACATTGTTATGTTGCCTGATACTGGAAGGGAAGTTAAAATAACAGACTGTAAGCTAATCTGCACCAAGAGAGCTTTCACATTGTTGCAGAAACAACTACTACAAACCGACCAGCTAAAATCTCCTTGGCCCTGTTTTCTAATCCAGTGAAAACCTCACACAGGGGGCAGGACGGTCTCCGGTATGGCTTCCTCTGTTATTGTATAGAGTTGTACACATCAGGGTCAGATAATAGGGACATTATGACGTGTTTCCGGTTACGAATTGCAACAGTGCTCTGAAGTAAGTAATTTAGCAGTTTTATGCATATCCTATATTCTTGATCCTGGATCGTTTTAGAAAATTAGACACCCTCATTTCTTTGTAAAGTTACAGAACCCGAAATTTCATTACCGAATTCACAAAAGCCAGCCATATGATAATACTTTCAGCCATTTGTATCCCGTCCAACCCTTACAAATCCGTGTAATGAAAACCAACTTGACGCACTGTTTATCCTCAGTTTACTTCGTCCATCAACCTCTAAATGTTTCGGGCATATTTGTAGCCCATCATCAGGAGATATACTATATACATACAATTGGTACGTGTTGTGTTGAAAAGAAGGTTGTTTAAAATTACTTAATAATATCCACGTATCATTGAAATGTGTAAAACATGTTGTTACTTGCTTTTTTAAAAATTTATTTAGATGAGCTCAACAGGTTCTTACGTAAATAATTCGATAGACGTAACGTTTAAGTTAAATGTGTAAAACATTGTTGCAATTAAATTAAAAGTTATTGGTTTCTACGCGTGTAATATCCATTTTAGTATCATCCTATTACTTGCAGTGACTAAATGCGCTGTATATAAATCTTTAACCAATGATTGTGCTTCACAAGAAAACAGATTGGCATTTGCGAAGGGATGTTCCGAAATTAATAGGAGTTTAAAAATTCCTGCAAAGAAGTTTTGAATAAGTGAGAGACATGAGTAGACATGAGTAGACTGACCCCTGGGCAAAGACCCGGCCTACATTCGTCTATTAAATGCTGCATGGAAAGTAGTCATTGCATGACTGTAGTATTATGATGAAATGTATTAACTACAGCTTTAAGCGTAGTAATAAATGAATTGGTTCCGTACAAATTTGCATGCGAGTGAAATCTGAGATCTTAACAAAAACTTCTCTTTGAATATTACTTTACATTTAACAAATGCGTCCTAATTTTTCTGCAAACTAAATTTTGCCAGCTATTCTTTAATTGTAATAACAACAACAACAACAACAACAACAAACTATCAACAAGAATAATAATATTTCTGTTATTTTTTATTAATATGTTGAATCAAGAAGCGTGAACCCAATTAGAGTTAGAGCATCAGAGAGAAACAATGGTCAAACAAACAGTTAACAAACAGAACAACTGCCGACCCAAGGAGTGTAATTAAATTAAAGCAATACGTATGATAAAAAATGTAAAAAGGATTACAAATTTTATTCGCCGCATATGCAAGTTTATCAGCAGGAAATGTTAAGTTTAAGGAATGGGTAAATTGTTAGCAGGAAAACGGATGGGGAATTTTAAAAAAACGGTGAGTTTTTTAAATATTGCAAAACACCCAATCGCGCATGTGGTCAGGCCCGTTGTGTAAAGTGTGAAATTGCAAGTATCATAATATATTAATGTAATGATATTGAATAAAATGGACGAAAACTCTTGCAACGCAAGTGGGTGCAAAATTAGGGTGTCTCCTGTCCGTTATATTTCCACAGTTACTGTGACGGAGGGTGGGGGGGGGGAGGATGAGTAACGGACCAATCAAAGATATTAGTGCCGTAAACTGATATATTCCTTCCCACCACAAAAGTAAAAGTTAAACAAACATGTAATGTACGTATAACGTAACATTGAGGCGCGTTTGTGTAACCATTGTTGTAGGGGAAAAGTAATAACTATTACATATTCGGGGTGTGTGTCTGTAGCCTTCTGATCACTTTACCGACTGCGCTATCCCGGCTTCTCCAACTCGCGGTTCTTTATATTTTGAACTTACTGTGTGCTCTGACAGAACACAAAACGTTTAACGAATTCAGTTGAGGTCTGTATGAAGCTTAAAGGTGAATTACTAGAATTCGCGCTGTATAGCGCGTTCAAATAAAGACAAATTACTGAAACCTACGAAATGTTTGCTTATTAATCGGTGACAGTTCCTTGCAATTTCTTTTTACTTTCTGTAATTACTGATACTTTAAAATTATTTTCGTTTAAAATTTTGCCTAATTCTTCTTCTTCCTCCCCTAGCCCTCTAATATTCCAGGTTGCATATTCATCTCGTGATACCTTTTCCACATCCATGTTGTCTTTTAAAGAAAATTTGTCCGGGTTCTTTCCGTGAGACTTGCCAGTGGTTAAAACTTCCCCTGAACGGGTTACGGGCCCAGAGCAGGGTAAGTCCAGTGGTAGGATTGCTACCTTTAGCCTCTGGACCGGCAGCAGAGATGAAATACATGAGGAGAACAGCAGGATACACTGGGACAGATTACAAAACAAATGCACAAATTGCAAAGGAGTTAAAAAAACACAAATTTTGGACAAATTACTGGAATACAAGAGAAGCTGGATACAACATGTAAATAGAATGCCTCGAAATAGATTACCCAGGTTAATGAAGTACTACTCCCCAACTGGCAGAAGGAATCATGGTAGACCTTTGAAGAGATTTCTGGATACGTGAGACCGGAACGTGTCAACAAGTGGCCCAAGTCCATGAAAGATATAAGATGATGATGATCGGTGACATAAATTGATACTACAGGAGAGACACACCTGGAGCCTGCGTAGTGACTTTACACTCATTATGATGAGTGCACTAAAGAAATCTCACACCTCCGTGAAGTTTGGTGCATCTTTCCCAACCAGCGTACTTTTACAAAGACCTATTCTCCCAACTTTTCTCTCCTCTTTAAGCGAATTCATAGTGACAACCATTCGATAATCTGCGATAGTTACAGGCGTTTTGGGCTAGTTTATTTAAGCGACAGATGCCTGGAAGGAAATAAAACAGCGTGCAGAAATGGGGAAACCTAAACACTACTCTGTTAATCTCCCTACATTTAACACCTTAGTACTTATAAATTTTAACCTTATTACTTAATTTACATTTGAAATTACATTTATTTTAATTCATTATGTGTATTAATAATATGTAACACGAGATATCGTACTGTATAAAACATTGCTAATTGTATATAACACATTTAGGGCTCAGTCTGAAGATGGCTCTATAAGAGGAGCTGAAACATGTTGCTGTTAAAAGTAATTTAATTAACTTTTAATTGTAATCACTCAATAAAGAGCTGTGTTAGACTGTACAATTATATATACTCGTGTGTATATATATATATATATATATATATATTCTATTTGGGAAACCTCAAACATCATCATCGTCGCCATCCTTGATACTTCTTTCTTCGGCCTCAGTGTAGCACCTTATAGTCGGCACTGCTCTGCCGGACGTCTTGTGTCAGTAGCGGTAAGGTTCACGTCCTCTTGCGTTCATAGACAATTTTCCAATTACCTACTCTCCAGCCGCCGCCCTAATGCTGTCTGTATGTTTTCACGTGCGCACAGACACTCCTACATCCTGTCCTAAGGAACAAATAGGGAGAGTCACTTCCTGCAGAAGGTGCAGCGAAGTTGTGTTACGTCATGTCTGATCGAACTGTGTTTGAAATTATTTGCTGAAAGATGCATATCTGTGGGCATCGCTTGGGGAAACAACTCGTAGTGGTACACGGAGGCCCTGCAGCAACACGGCACAGTATGTGGTCGGCTGACGTCGGCTAAGTACTTAAGAAGTTTTCCATGGAAAGTGACGCATACTTCAACGAGCTGCAGGAAAGAGACCATAAGATAAAGTTCGTATGGCAGTGAGTGTTCAAACTCCGGTCTTATGGAACACCGTGATGTCTTGTAGTTTCTATGAAAGGATCATGTTTCCTCTGTCTCCAGGTCTGTGGCAAGTGGAGTGAAAGCCTCCACGTAACCTGCCATAATGACAGAGACTGGGGGGGGGGGGGGGGAGGGGAAATAGTAAATCTCTAA
>Ga0123352_10004328_pt1 | contig 20891 bp, 16 predicted proteins | sample TergutLab28metaG_FD_89700 | JGI IMG/M metagenome (GOLD analysis project Ga0123352, IMG submission 89700) | Labiotermes labralis P1 segment gut microbial communities from Petit-Saut dam, French Guiana - Lab288 P1 | ecosystem: Host-associated > Arthropoda: Insects > Digestive system > Gut ...
GAGAAGATTCTAAAATATGAAGACCTTACAATAGAAATACAGTGCATGTGGAATGTAAACACAAAGGTGATACCAGTAATAATAGGGGCGAGTGGGACTATTTCAAAGTCATTCAAAAAATATGTGAGCAACATACCAGGAAAACATGAAGTAAAGGAACTCCAGAAAACAGCCACTGCACACATACTTTGGAAAGTATTAATGTGAAAGTACAATAGATTCAACACTGGAACTAACTATATGAGCACCATGAATAGTAACAACAGAATAGCTGCAACACAGTATTCCCTAGGGACATAGTTTGTCTCAGGAATATAAGTATAAATATCCTGCATAAAGATGATGATGATGATGATAATTTCTGGGAATAAAAAGACCCAAACTGCTGCTCCTTACATGAGTCATCACAATTTCAGAAATAAACATTAAATTTTCTACCACTTTTTTTGCCTCCAAACGCTATCAGTTTTTTTTCCTATCAATAAAAGAAAAAAATGAATGCCTTTAGTACTCATATTTAGCAGAACATGCAAACACCAAAAACAGATTAAGACAGAGACTCCTACACTGCAGGCTGTGGCAGTGTAAGGAACAGAGCACAAAGGAATTATAGACAGCATCTGCAATCAGTAGAGTTTCCAACCTCATACCCAACAACTGTGTACCACCACCAACTTCTTCAGGTACGAACCACTTACCATTCCCAACCTTATTACAAAAACACACTGCACAAATATCAGCCTTAACATGAATAAGTTGCACAAATGAGTTTAGACTCACATTTTTTCAAAAAATGAATGCAGTATATGGAAAACACAGTAGTATATTAATCCCAAAACATGTTCTTCAACAAACCTAAAAGACTTACATGGGTGCTGAAAGGCCAGTTTGCGACGCCATTCATTGGCAAAGATCATAAAGGCATTGGGTGGCCTGGGTATCTTACCAGCCCGACGCTTATGCAATACATTTTGTTTCTTCTCCCGTCCATTTGTTAATAACTGGGGCAATAACGTATCTTTGCTTGGGCCTGCTGATGCTACAGAAGGTCCTGGAAATTCCACCAGGTAACGAGCCCTGCCAAATTCTGATGGTGATCCAACTGTTCAGTAAAAAGAAAATCATCACACACACACATAGTCCCAAAATCAAAATATTATTTTGTTCCAAGAATAATTTAACAGACCATTGACTTTCAAGTGCTGTGTTCATGAGCAAATACTGTAATGAATTTGAAAATGCATAACAGGTTTCAATCACTGAACAATCATGTGACATTAACATTTAAGGCTTCTCTTTGGATCACAGACGTGAAGTAAACCAAGGAACAGTGGCATACCGGGGCGGGGTTCGAAATTCCGAAGGCCCTCCAAAATTATGCCAAACTCAATCCGATTGTGAAAACTGTCAAAAATTGCTGAATTTAGGACACCAACACCCCAAGATGCTCAGAAAAAAGGCAGTAAAATTCTAAAACTACCTAGGTTCGCAATTGTTTTACATTGGCAATGACAAATAAATTGGTTGTCATCATAAATGGTCTTAAAGTACCAAAAATTAAGAAAATTTTACTATACGAAATGAAATTTCATGTACCAAATTACAGCTGCCTCCAAAACCCCTGACTAGGAGGCTACCACCCCCAGATCCCCGTTCTCTCTGTCCTCAAATGAATTTGTTGAACCCCCCCCCAAACAAAATTCCTGGGTATGCCACTGCCAAGGAAAACCTTAAAATGGGGAATGCGGTGGTACTTGTTCTGAAATAACGAATGAGACACAGGGAATCCTAAAATTGACACACACCTTAGTAACACTTACAAGTGTTTACTCCTGACCTATTCATGAAATTAGGTGGAGGTCAATCATGGCCAAGAAGGTCACACTTGAATATCAGTGCTACAGTCAATGTAAAATTCATGAACATTATACAAATAAAGATTTTAATAAGTAAAACATAAGTAAAGGCATTGTATCATATATTACGGAAGACTGGGGGAAGAGACAAATGCAAGCATGCATGTATGCAAGCCAAATGTGACTACAGTAGTTTTCCCAAACACTTTTTGTCACTGAACACTTTTTAATGTAGTAAATATTTATGGAACACATATACTGTGTGGTCCATCATTCATCAAACAAAAGTCAGTACGAGATCTGTTAGTAACGAAATGAAAGGTACATATAAAAATTCTTATATGAATGGTATCTTAAACTATGATCAAATATGCTAAATTCAAGTTTAATAAAAACTCTATAATTTTTTTTGGTTTCCCTGTTTTTTTTTACACAACACCTACTCACATCTTGCAAAACATCAGTGTCCTGCAGAACACGGTTTGGAAAATGCAGTGCTATGGAGACAAAGGAAAAGGTATAACTATACACACTTGGCGTGTACCAAATGACAGGATAAAGAAGGGTGAGTGGAACACATAAGAGCTACAAGGTACAGCAAAAGTGTCCCTATACATGCCATGACAGCATACAGAGAAAAGTGAGGTACAGCTCCACTCATTCTTAACCATGGCACAGATGGTGGTAAGTGGTCAGCCTCACACGCCAGCCATTTTACCCCCAGTCAAAGAGTCCCTGCTGGAATTTGAACCCCAGGTCATCCAGCCCATAGCTCAGTCAAATGTACTGACTGCACTACCCCAGCTGTATTCAAGAAGCAATACAAAAATTGCTGTGGAAAACCAGAGTTTCACAGTGGTCATATCATCAGTCTATTCACCATTAAGGTTACTGTCATCTGTGATGTGATGCCATGCACCTGATATGAAGGCGGCAGGTTTCTCTCTATGCCGCAGCCACCAGACTACATAGTGTCACAACCCAGAAGACAGGATTCTTCATTTGCCACACTGAGGATGTTAAACCTCAGAATCCATTCCACTAACCAGCAACCAGTTCCAAAAACACATCAATCATGTTGAATGTTAAATATTTAATTCAATTTGATAAGCAACAGCATAAGTTTGTGTGGTTTCACACCACCACTTCAAATAATACATACTTCAAGCACTGTCTTCACAAGCACAACAAATAATTAATAAAAAAATAAGCAAAATAAAAAAGAATAGAATAAAATAGAATACAGCAAATCAGCAAAACTTTGGACACTGGCCTTATCAAATCTTCAGAAATGCCATTTAACCCTTTGGTATTGGAAGTCAGCAACAGACAATGCACAGTGTGCACCTAAAATGCCTGAAGTCATATAAAGATGTTCCCAAGATCATGCACAGTAACAACAGCCACCTAAATGTATGCTTTTTTTTTTCAGAGCAAACCCTGTGTTTTAATTCCAGCTCCACAGGAGAAATTACTACTTCACAATATTCCACAATCTAATGTACACATACCTCGAGTTGGTCTGCCGGCTCTCACTGCTGGTTTCTGAGGTACTGAATTCACTTTTGGCTCCTCATTTAATTCAGGCTGAAAATTTCATTTTCAGAATCAAAATACAGATACACACACACACACACAGTATAACCCTGACTTAACATTTTTGTGGTGACCACCCTGAAATAGCATAAAATCCAGAAACATCTTTCTTAAGGGCATTTGGCCAGGACCACACAACAAGTGCATACAATTGCGGAAACACAAAATGTGGAACATGAAATCAGGGTTTTACTGTATATGTATACAGATACATGTATCTTTCATGGCACTAACATGGTTTCGTATCACAAAAATTTTATTTTACTAATCATGCAACACGTGTGTAAATGCCATACTCTTTATTACACTGTTGCAGCTGCAATAGAGTGCAACCTATAAGCTGGCCAATCAGGATTCAAATCATAACTTCCGTACACTATCTCAGAAGATAATCCGTTACTTTAATATTTCATTTCTCGACCATGTATCTTAATGACACAGATAAAAAGCTACAGCACCCAAAACACAATTACTATTATATTCACACAAAACAGAGGTATAAAAAAATAATTCATTAACACTAAATTCTCCATGAGTACACTACATTATGGCACTACAGTAAACATACCGAAATATAACAACATACTCCAATAAAAGTAATTATACAGTCACCCAATTTCTAGTTGCATCATTTTAGTCAGGCAATCTGTAATGCACAGCTTACCAGGTCAATGACTAACTTTGGTGATTCCCATCCAGATGGATCCTCTTCATCAATATCCCTTATGTCTGGTGGTTCCACTTTGATCTGAAAGAGTAAAATGTCAGCACTAAACACAATCAGTACAATTGTTATCAGTCTTCTGAGTAGTGGTAATATACTGTACATTGCAAGATATGAGGGTGTCACAGCACTGCTTCAGAGGATTCAGTCTTCCTGGATATAATGCTGTATTGTTACATGACTGCTTCCTGGCACTCTGAAGGTACCACCTTCCTTCAAAGCATCATGAACCACTCACCCAACGATGCAGTGTTATGTTCAAAAGGTGTAAATCCTGTACTATAGTTTGTTAGGTGGGTATTGATATTTTGGAGAAATATACTGCCTCTGTCTTCAAGAAAGAAGGCAGAAAAACTACGGATCTGAAATATGAAAGCACCTGCCAAAATAAAACACAACATTACAGCCCCAAAGACCACAATATGAATATTAGACACTGTTTGTTACAAAGTTACTTTGTTACAGTAATACCAATATGGTACAAAATGATTTTATGTTCGTCTAAAACAATATTAAAAGACAATGAACAGTTACTGTCACCCTAACAAAAAGAGTCCAAAAATTAACCCCATACAATCAGATATCACATGTCCTCAGGACAGACTAAAGGTGTCAGTTGTTGACAAGAATGCATGTACCTGAGAGACAGATAATAATAGGAGGATGGGGAAACATGCATAGGAAAGGTCTTCATAATTTGTACTTTTCAAAAATACAATTTGGACAATCAAATCACTCTGATGAAAACATAATATGTGGACACAAAATGTTCATAAAAAGGGACAGGGCAACTTGGAGGACATACATGTATGTGGGAGGATACCACTAAAATAAATATTCCACAAATATGGTGTAAGAATACAGAAGCGATTCCTATGACTCCCTGTTAAGATCAAGGAATGCTCTTCTGAACCACCATAAGGAATATGAGCATCTGAGTTCAAAAAAAGCAGGAAATTTCTTCAGAAGCTGAGTAACTCCTAACTTCTTACGAAGGTCTCAACACACTATATTTCTACCCCAGTCCTTTTCTACACACCAGATGGCCATGAGTAGCATTTACAGCTGTGATATGCATTGATCGTAAACCTTTACAAGGAAAGCAATATCAACAAATATCCGGCATCTCCAGGGAAAGGGGCTGCCATATTTCGCAATTTTCCAGATATCAGAATGTTGTGTGTAATGTGTATCTTAATGTCTCTAGCACCCTCATGGACACACCTAACCCAATGCACCACTTGATATCCTGTCGCGTTTCCTTTAAATTCCCCTTTCATGACTACTTATGTAACATGTTGCACATATACCATAAAAAAAACAGAACACCAATATTTAACTCTCTTAAACATTGTACAATACTGTATTCACTTCACTGAATTACACACATATTTTAAGTGTGACCATCTTCACTGTTCACTTCTGTAACTTTATCCTGTAAATAGGCTTTCTTGATCAACCCAAATAATATAAAACAAACTTAACCTTTACTTGTTATCAGAATTAGTTAACTAATCTGATGCCGTTACTTTCGCCACAGATGTGTACATTCCACCCAGCCTCATCATTGTTGTTCCTCTGGGTATGACAGGAGATCCATGTGGGACTTAATAGCTTTCTGTAACATCTGGCAAATGTCTGCTTGCTTGGTGCATTCTTTTTGTTTCTGCAGAAAAGTGAAATGCAAAACATGCAGCAGCATTACTTCCTGTGTCAAGTAACATGGCCAGGTTAAAGAAAACCTCAGAAGCGTAGAATATGAGTCAGCAGCTTTAGCCCAAGAAATTCTCTCTGTGATTACTTCATCCGAAGATTTGTTCTCAAGAGTTTTACTTTCAGAGCCCAGGTTTCACAACATAATTAAATCTTCATCAGCTATGGCACATGACACTTCAATCCCTTTACTTGCATCGGTCCACTCTTCCACACCTACCTGACTCACTTCACATTAAGGTTTGAGAGGTCTGATTTTTCAAACATCAACACCATTTCATGAACTGTGTCTTTGTTGCGAACATTAAATCGTGCAAAAGCTCCTTCATCCCAAGCACCCTCAGCAATCATTATAGCTGGCCGCAATTGCCTCCAGACTTGGTGCAGGGTTTTTGCCTTCACTGAATTCCATGCACAGGCAACATTGAAAACTGCATCTTTGATAGTGCAAGTGCAGTGAAAGTCTTTCACTGTTCCTTCATAATTCACAAGCTTGCGAAGGCAACCTTGCCGATAATAACACTTCATATGTTGTATGACTTCTTGGTCCATAGGTTGAATAAAGGGCATCACATTTGGAGGTAGGTAAAGAACACAAATACTTCCTGACCGCTGTTCAAATGTATGAGAGTGTGCGTTGCAGTTGTCGATTAACAATATGTTTTTGCTCTCTTCAAGCATGCCAATCTTGTGGCAATGTTCTATCACTGAGGGAATGAAAGTGCAGAAAAACCAACACTTAAAAGACTTTCCTGTCAATCCAGGAATATATCTGCCCTGTGCACTCCACAGGTAAATGCAGAATGTATCTAAGTGTTCAAGGATGCTGGTATTTTCCAATAACCGAAAGTGGGTGCTGGGTCTCTTTCCCGGGGCAAAGCAGCCAGGGTGTGGCATTGACCAACCAACCCCAAGGTTAAGAAAGAGTAGAACCATACCTCTACTCCTTCTCTGGACCTTCATGGCCTGTTCTATGACGAGCTTCACCTTTGTCAAACTGCCGCTTAACCGAGATTTCCAGATGATCCAGTTACGGATAAAACTGTTTTTACTGGAAAGGTGACTATGACTCCCCACTTAAGGCAACATATCAGAAGAAAGGCATAACTTACGGTGGCTGGTAGGTCATCATCATCCATGTAGTCATTCATTGTAACTTGCACAAATGGCAATGACTGCTTGGCAGCAGCTGGAACAGATGTACCAGCACCACTACTTGCAGCCTTCACAGACGTGACTGCCGAAGGATTACTTGAAGCTCCTGTATCTTCAGAACCCTGGTACATCAACCATTCATATGACATACACATAAAATGACATGGTAAATAAAATACTTAGCTTGATTTTTCTAGTGTCTCTAAACAAAATTTGCACACAGGTTCCAACCGGCACACTACACATAAACCTCTATGCATCTCTCTGTCCAACTCAAACTTACAAAGAATAATTCAGATTATACAACATTCATACGGCAATTCTATTATTAGCAGTTCTTAACCCTTTGGTACTTGCAGCACAGTTGGAATAATTACACCCCTAAGCATGCTAGAATTAGAGCAGAAAGTTAGAATTTATAACAACACACCTGCAACATTTGTGGTTCTCAAGGTTGTGACACTGAATACCTGTGCCTTCAAAAGTACACCTATTTTTAATTAATGTCACTTATTGTAGAAAACAAAATGATCATACTGCAGAAATGTGTTGAAATTTTGATACAAACATAAATTTCAAATCTCAAGAAAAGGCAGTGGTTTCAAATCCTGTACAGTAACATACAGCAGAATTGAAGTCAATAACCTATACACTACTGCAACTGATTCAGACCATTTCTTTTGGCTATCCATAGGCAATTCATGACAAATTACAAACAACATACAATGCTACATATTTTAAAATAAGAGAGGCAATGTACGTAAAACGTAACATTCACGGACATTCGCATACACACTGTTGCTGTGGAAAAGCAGTAAATGTTACATATTCGGAGTGTGTGTCTGTAGCTTCAGTTATCCAGCATGCAAAGTACATGCAGTGTATAATGACATCTGTGGCCTGTCTGGTTCTGACATATTTTTCCACAATATCTCATTTTTTATTTTCTCTACAACTATGGTCTGTAACATTTCTCATTCTAAGAAGAATTCTGCAAGGTGCCATCATAATTGTACCTAGATCTTCACGAAGTACCAGTTATTCTTGTCAGATTTTAACCAAATTTCTATTTTCTTGACAGATTTTAGAAAATACTCAAATATCAAATTTCATGGAAACTCATCCACTTGGAGTCGAGTTGCTACATGCAGATGGACTGACAGGCTGACAGACAAAATGAAGCTAATAGTCACTTTCCAAAATTTTGTGAATGTGCCTTAAAAAAAGAAGCGGCACCCCAGAGTTTTCCCATGCAGCACAGTATAACTGTTAAGTGATAAAAATACATTTACTATGCTTAAAATCAAAATGTAAAAGTGAACATATTCATTTACTTCTACAGTCCTAGAGCTACCCACAAACTTGACATAATTAACTTATCACAGGTTATCACTATGGACATCACCAATATTCCCATCCTATCACCCTGTCACACAGCACTTCCACGATGTCAATGTATTTAAGAATCATTGGGTACGGTCCTTATTCTATCTTATGTTGTGTTATTTTGCATTAGTACATTTGAAAAATTACTATGCTGGAAAGCATAATAAAAGGAAATTTTTACAAAAGTTTGTAAAAATGAAGAACTCAACAGAGGTAAAGAAAACTCACACAAATTATGTAGAATATATGTAAGCATGTGTACATTACACTTATTCAGTTTGACTGAATCATTATGCAGAAAAATGATTTTACTTCTCAGTGTTAAAAACAAGCGTTATAATAGCCCATGTTCCTTCCTGCAATGAAAATATGCTTATCAGATCACCATACTGCCTGTGCATCAAGAACCCACATCATCAGGTACCAGGTCCTGTATTGAACCTTCTCCAGCACTATTTTTGTCACATGTCCATGCATCTATGCATCTTTGATTTCAACTCTTGAAACACTCAACCAGTTTGCAGGAAACAGATGTGGACAATATGCCACTGAAAGCCACCCCAGTGCCATACCTCTCAACTTCCTACATTCAGTAACAACAACCTGCTGAAAGCACAAACCTGTACTGTGGGAGCAACACCAGCACACCTAGTGACATTCACTTCAGGATTCTGAAATGGTGCAAGGGTAAGTTTTGTCTAGGTAATATTTGTGTAGAATGTAAAGTACAAGCATGGCAGCCAAGTGGCAAGTGAACAGATATGCATATATGGTTTTGTTTGGAACACCTCAAGGGAACATAACACTTGGAAGACCAAGTCACATTGGGGCCCAGTATTACAATGGAGATTAAAGAGATAGGACTGAGAGGGGGTGGTTAGACTGAATTAATTTGCCTCTGGACAGGAAGAGGCATGCTCTTGTGAACATGGTGATGAAACTTCTGGTTCACATATGCTGGAAATTTCTTGACTAACTGAGGAACTATAAACTTTTCCAGAAGGACCCCATTCCATGTAGTTAGATATAGATGGTAAGGTAAAGGTTTACCCTGTCCATGCCACAAGGGCACAAGAGGAACAAAAGATACAGCGCCACTCATTCCTAAACTCAGTACTACCTGAAGGTGACTGGTTGCCTTCATTCACCAGCCACTTTACCTTGGGAAAGAACCACTGGCATATAATAAATACCAAGCTGTGCACGTCTCAGTGCCGGTTTGGATGTTTGCAGCAAGAGAAAGCTCTCTTGCCCCTTGCAGGATTTGACACCCACATCATCCAGCTGTTGCATAGTCACTTGACTGACTGAATGTTTCTTACCCAGATTATTGCTAAATTTATACATCACACTCACCGGTGACTCTGATATTTTTCTGCGTTTTCTACGAAGATGCAGTGGTGTGCCTTGTGAGCTGCCATCAGTTTTCTCAACCTGATCATCATGCTGTGGCTGCTGCTGTTGCTGCTGCTGCTGTTGTTGTTGCTGTTGTTGCTGCTGGTTCTGCTGATTATCTGCACACTGAATATCGCCTTTTTCATACTTGTTGCGCACATTTGACAGTCCTTTTACTTGCAAAGTTTCCGCTGCTGCCAACAATCCATCCAGTTCAGATTCCAGCACCTACAACATTCAAAAATATAAAATATCAGCAAAATCCAGACAAGGTAAATAAGGTAAAGGTAAAGTGATCCCATTGCAGGTCCGGTGTGGCCCAGAGGGTGGGTAGAGGTATAGCTCTACTCTTCCATGACCACGGCACTAGAAGGGAGTGAGGGGTCAGCATCACGCCCCAGCCGCACTTTACCCCTGGGAAAGACCCAGTACCCATTCTACAGGAGGCTGCATGGACAGGCGGAAAATCTCGTCCCCACCGGGATTCGATCCCAGACCGTCCAGGCTGTAGTCAGTTGCTCTATCAACTGAGCTACCCAGACAAAGTACCTAAGACACAAATAAATAACCCTCACAGTATATACCAAATCTATACTAGAATAATGAAGGTTGGTGTAATACCAAGAAATAACCCCAATTTATCTTACATCCTATCTTCACACAAGCATATGTACGTATATACACACACACAACAGAGAAAACAAGACTGAATTTTACTCAGAGCACATCAATTCTGGTATATTTGCTCTCTTTTAACTGCCTGGAAAGAAATGAATTTTAAATTTTAATCAAGTAATGGTTGTAGACCTATAAATTCAGATTGGAGGAAGCCCCATTTAATCACAGTGACTGCATCTTTCTTCCACACAAATTTTCTTCAATCCAATACATATTTAATGGGTTCCACTTCACGTGTACACAAGATCATCATATAGGACCACAGATGACGTGACTGGAACATAAGTCCAATACAAATTAAATTTGAAATGGTTCAACAAAATTTAGTAAAACTCAGTGCTATCAAATATGAAAAATCATTCAGCAGTTTACACATACAGCCTAACATGAATGGAACACATTTAACAGATGTTCCACAGGGCTGTGAATGCATCTAAAATGAGCTGTAACTGCAGTTCATTTGAAAGGTAATGTCTCATCACCACAACACAAAACAAATTCATTATAGAAGATGGATATAATAACCTTCACAAATATGACAGATTTCAAGCATTCAGAAACGAGAGTGGCAAGTCAAAATGACTGTAAGTTAACAGCATATAAATTTAGTAACTGCAAGCTACTCTTCAGTGCAGAATATCTTATGAACAAAATTCTTACCCAAACTCAAGTCACATTAGTAATGGAGGTGACTAAATCACTGTTTCACAGCATCAACACACAAATATATGGCCACACATGCACATCCTTTTCTGTAGTATGCAGCCATAACACACGCTGCAATGCATAATTTTTTAAGGTGCATCCAGACACTTGTGCCTGGGTTTGGCATCATGCTCTGACTGCCCTACCTCCATAACTGTGTCCCGTTTCAAAAGCCCACACACATCTGGACCCATAGGCTTGAAAGTGTTTTGAATTGTTTGCCCTAGAGGCAGTACTTCAAAGACAATCTTGCTAAGGTGCACTACATTTCTGAACTCTGATGCCAATGCACAGCAATCATTACCCTCAGTAAATGCAGTAAGAACACAATGAGACACACCTCTGAGTGGTATAATACTGTGTCTTGCAGATTTTGCTCAAATTTTTGGTTCTCATGTTATAATAAACCTAGACATAATAATGTATTCTAAAAAAGGGCTTCACATTAACAACAGCATACATCCACCATTACATGTTTCAATACTACATCACCTTCCTGTTGCTAGTCCACCTACTTGAAAGAAGATCTGCCTTCATTTGAGTTTTCATTTCGTTCATGATGACAGTTTCCTTAACACTTACTTATGCCTATCTGTACCATGTGCGTGAGTTGCTGCCAACGACAGTCAACACATCAAAGAGCACATTTTCATTTTCTCAAACAATCTACATGAATTTTACAAAAATGTATTACGATATAAAACAATTTTCTCTCCTCACAATAATAATGCACAGAGAGTTGAAGAAATTTCTGTATATTTGATAACATCCTGTCACTTTGTTTCTCTTTGCATTAACAAGATACTTTTGTTTGTCAATATTCCTAACCTGTCAACATTCCATGAAGCCATCAGCTGCTTCAAATACAACCTTACAAAGATGGCATGATCCACAAAAATCTATTTCCTGTGCTGCTGTTGGCCAGTCAGCCACATACGCAAGGGACAATCTTCATACCATGAATATGCTTTACAGTGAATCTTATGTTTATTGGACCATGCATCATCTTGATAGTTGAATAAAAAGAGACCAACTTGATGGCACTTGCTTTATTATTTCCTTATTTACTGCTCAACATGTTTCGGATGTTAATACATCCATCCTCAGGAGCTTGCTTCAGCCTGCATACGGATACCACACCACAACGTAACACCAACACACATCGAACCAGAACAATACAACCCAGGTAATAACACAACAAATAAGTCGCAAGCTCCTGAGGATGGATGTATTAACATCCGAAACATGTTGAGCAGTAAATAAGGAAATAATAAAGCAAGTGACATCAAGTTGGTCTCTCTTTATTCAACTATGCTTTACTGTATTAGACTGTGTTTAAAATAAATTACCATTAACCCTTGGCCGCCGAACGACATATATGTATATATACATATATATGTGTCGCGCAGTGAGCCCTTTAAATAGCTGAACGGCCACTAAAGTGGCCGAGGGGGGGTGGGGATTTAATTCCGGCATCAAACATTTAATTCCGGCGTCAAAGGGTTAACCCTTGGATTACTGACTGCATACAAAATGTAGTCAGGCTTGGTCTTTTCTTCAGAAGTTCTTGGTGGTACAGAATAACAGTCTTACCTATTCTTTGATTTGCTCCTTAAAGTCCAACTGACCCAAAATTACCATTATGCAGTAAGCATGTTTGTTAGCATGTTATTATTTTGAACAAATCTGACTGGACCATTTTGTACCCATGTTAGTTCTATGCCAAGGTCAGAGCAACAGACTGAAAATGTTGCCAATGCTCAGAATGGGTGCGCATGGACCACACTAATGAGACAATTGCAAATAACATGCAACAGGTGCAAGGAACACTCATAATACAGACAAATTTCATTCACATTTCTGTTCTGAAGAACATTTTTCATAATTTTAGGCATGTGTCTTGGTAAGCCTCAAACCCAGACACATGGATTGGGTTTGAGATTATGATTTCATGTTAAACCTGTTTTCCCTTTCCCCCCTTGCGCCTACTACCTGTACCTGAGACAGATTCCTTACCCACCACTCTGGTCGTATCCTTGGAACCGTTCACTAGTAAACAGAGTCAGGGGCGTGCAGCCGCAATTAGACTACACATATTCGGGCACTGTATATGTTCCAAGTTGAAGTATGGGGAGTGTAATAAGTGTGTACATTGTTCAAGAATGAACAAGAGCTTATGAACAAAGTGTTATGTTGTATGTGCTCCAGGTTGGGTTATTGAATGAGTTGTTATCATTATGGTGATGTGTTCCATCAGTCTACGTTCCTTGTGCACACCTCTAAATACTATTTATGTAATGGTAAAATCAACACATGGGAACCCTCTCACACTAGTGTTGCTGAACATCCAAGTCTGCTGAGATGTGATGCTCTATGGCTGGGCAAGTAGTCCCTGATGATTCAAAGGATCACAGTACCTTTCTCTTGGACTGCTTGATCCTGAATATGAAGGCATGACGATTCTTCAAACCTTCAGAACAATTTGCCCATTGACAGAGCATCACATTCCAGAAGACCTGAATTTTTATCTGGAAACCCACTTGGTAAAATCAGTCATTATCGTAAGGTCACAGTACGTAAAGTACTGTGCTACACTCAAAGTACAGTACAATAGGAGGGTTAAAATCTTTGAAACAGGATGCTCAGTAGATGGAAGACAGTTGAGATGAGGCAGTTTATTGCCCACTTCTTTAATTTGATCCATATAATCTAATCTGAATTACTATCACCGTCACTAAGCCTGAGTATACAGTGTTTATTGAAAATGATGTGATAAGATGTAGTTATAGCTTATCCAGATCCCTGGAGGAAATGCAGAAAATAAAGAAAATGCTTGGTTAGTACAGTCAGTGTTAGGTACAAGACTCAAATGTGACACCTAACACAAAGGAGTACTAACCACTCAACACCAAACACCAACTGTTTTATACACGTATGCGCCGCATAACGACCTATCAGTCAACAACAGACCGCATATACAACGGTGGCCCCATACGATTATAATACTTACCATTGTGTTACAACTGCCTACAGTATTCAGTACAGTAACATGCTGTACAGGTTTGTGGCCTAGGAGCAATAGGCTATACCATATAGCCTAGGTTCAGTAGGCTGTACTGTACTATCTAGGTCGGTGTAAGTGTACGTTCGCACAACAATGAAATCGCCTAACATCGCATTTCTCAGAACATATCCCCGGCGATAAGTGATGCACATCTGTACACATATTCACACAAAGGTGATAAATAACTCCATACCTTAATCTCGCCCCGGTACATAAACTCAATAACCAGCTTGACATCAGCAAATTTCATCCCATTGATGATAATAACAGGGTGCTGGACCTGATGTTGTTTAAACAGCTCCTGGAACATAACAAAAGGAAAATCAGTCTGATCTCAGCAAACATTAACAGACCATCACAGGTGCAGATAAATCCAGTCAAAACACAACAACATATTAAAATATTAATATACTGTTGTTTCAATATATTAATATTTATATATATTTTTGTGTTTTGACTGAATTATCCTACCCCTCTGATTATCTAGAAACACAATGGGTAGTGAAAAGCAGTGGTAACGCTACAGTTGAATATGAAGGACATTTTTATAGTGACCACTTATGCATTGTATGGGTTTGATGGCATTCATACAAGGCAGCAGACAGACAAAAACATGCTTACGGAGTTGAAACACTCCTGGGTCAAAACAGCAGTGGCATGTGGTCGTACTGCAAGGCATTGCTGGTAATGTCTACAGGAAACATGCAGCAATGACAGATTACTGTAACAAGTCATAACATGGTGGGTGGAAGCCTTTCACCATTGTCAGGATGATACTGGGGATAATAAGCACACAGGAGCATCCATCATTCTCAACAAGCTGGTTCAGCTTGCAAAGTTACAGATGTAAGTCAACAGGCTTTGAAGAACACACCAATTAAGGTCATAGAGGCTCTCCACAACCACAGGAACTTTGCCAGGAACTCAGCAGAGTCAAAGCGATGCTTATTATTGCTCACAATGTTGATGGTGTCACCCTTTACCGAGGGCTACAATACAATGCAGAAAGGCATCACCACTGCTGTAGCACTCAAGGTTACAGTTATCAACAACATATCCGTGCCCCTTTTGGGCTTCAGTACGGTGACGTGGGGCCTAAGGTCACACAGTTTCTTGCATCCCATTATCTTTAATGATACAACCAACAATGAAATAACTTATCCTAACCCACAGCTAATGGTATGTCAATCAGCATCTTTCCACATCCAGCACCAAATTCAAAAGCTGAAGCTTCCCATCCACAATAATATATCATCCTGCACATTATCTTACAGAGCATCCTAACCCTGATGATGGGCTTCAACCACCATGCAACAGTTTTATATTATAATGCATCATTGTCACATGCTGCTTGCAGACCATGCCTACAGTCTGCCACACCACAACCATGTGCAAACTCTATTTTAATCCACATATGCTGTTACTAATTCATACATAAGTTTTATGGTGCCCTGTTATCAGACAGCATTCCACAGCTTGTCAATGTGCTCTCTACCATCTTACAGGCAAAGCATTAATAACAAAGACTAAAATGTGGCTTTCTATCTTTACAATGTGTTAATGGTCATTTTAACAACACGCTACACATCTGACAGCAGAACTGCCACCACTTTTCACTCAACCCACAAAATATGGTCTCATACAAAATGGACCTACACATTTTATACTCTTCTCATGGTATTGGTATTGTAAAATGGATACATCATGGGGACTGTACTGGTGTATGTGCATAAGACAGTGCACATGGAAAATAAAGTACATATAATCTACACCTACACCAACATCAACACACTGCAAAAAAAAAAAAAAATTACAGGGCAGCTATTTATTGTTCTCTGCTATGTATATAACTTCAGATGCAGCAACTGCAGATGTAACCAATATACAGTGAAAGGACAGCAACTACATAAACAACTTCAGTTACCAAACAATTCCTTACAAATTGGCAATTACATATGAAGTCCATAACACAATTATTGTTAATTTGATGTTATATTCTAGGTCAATAAGACTACATGTTTCAGCCGGTAGTGATCTTCATCAGGTCTTTGTCATTCGACATACTTAAGATTATTTATATAATTGTGTGGCGGCTTATTTGATGAGGAGATCTCTACATCACGGCCTTTGTTTGAGTATAGTATACCTATATTAAGTGTCTCGGTGAACTACTTTATAATACATAAATGTATGCTTTGATAATATCAACAAACTGAAGAAACAAGGAACCAAAAAACAAGGACCAAGAAAAATCAAGAAACAATTACAACGAAACATAACAAAACCAGGGGCAAAAAAAATCATAAAACACAAAAAAAACACAAAACACAAAAAATCACAAACGGAGGAGAGCATGGAGGTCCTGACACAGGGAGGCTGCTATGTACTGTCCTCGTGCGGGTCTGGCTTATTGTGTGTCGAATGACAAAGACCTGACGATGGCCACCACCGGCCGAAACATGTAGTCTTTTGACCTAGAATATAGCATCTAATTAACAATAGTTGTGTTACTGACTTCATACCTAATTGCTAGTTTATACTACACAACGGGGATGGCACAGTTCAGAATTCCTTACAAACACTTCTGCTAACGCTCTACTTTTGATACGTGGTCTTATTACTGTAGGCATGTCATGTTATTCATGTAACAAACTTACCTGGAAATAGGGGCTGCATGCTGACAGTATCATTTTGTGAGCTTTTACAAACTGCCCTTGACAAGACAATGTCACATCCACAAGATTTTCACTGCTCAGTTGTTCCAAAAAAACCTGAAAGATAGAACATCAAGAACATAAACACAAATTCCTCTATCCATCGATAACATTCCACTGATATCATAACTACCCATATTTAACACACAATTAAAAATTATTGTTTTTCAAATACCAACTTATTGCACTACTTATTTACTTGATAAAACACACGTTAAAATACATACGTCTAATCCATTAAAATTTTTTAATATAACACTCCTACATGTTTCAATCCTTCTGGATCATCATCAGGGAGTAAATGTTCCTATATATGATGTTATTGAATATTTCTATATTTGTTGATGTTATTGGTATGATGGCGGCATGCATGTGGTTGTGTATGTTATGTTGTGTTTGGTTGGTCTGATCGTTGCCTGCAACAATCAGACCAACCAGTTAGCTGTCCACAGCTAACTGACTCTAAAGCACTATCATGTCACACTGCCTGTACATCCTCCATTCACAACAAGATATCTTCCACATTCCAGCAGGAACATTACTTCATTAAACTCCCTTTTAGTAACATTAGATTTCATATATTATTTATCACTTCATACAGAAACTATGTGCAAATATATGCCGCATTATGTGAAACACTAATACTGATCCAAGCAGATAAAAAAACTGTCTGAAATGTCATTTCCTATGTAAATTCTAATAACAAAAATAAATTCACATTAAGTTATACAGACTACAAACATGAAGTCAATTACACTGCCCTGAAGCTATATACATAATAACATAAACATAAACACATCCACTAAAGCCAAAAAAGGAAATATCACTGTATTGCAGGTATTAATGAAGAGATGATAAAGACTCCTATGACTAGACAGCATAACAAAAGACCTTGTCCAAAATACAAATATCTTAAAACTTTGGAAGAACTATCAGAAGTGGAAAGCATGTGTCCAGTGGATACCAGTAAATCATCTACAAAGAGCAGAAATAAATACTGACCCCAAGGAATGGGCTTGGAAGACCCAAGATTCAAGGTCAACAGTGGGATTCATAACGCAGAGCATAGCAACCAAACCTTGTGGAGGAGAAGAAGAAGAATATGAAGAAAAAGAAGAAGAATTGGTTTTTTTTTACAGTCCAACCAGTGCACTTGTTGGATAATATTCTGATTATAAAAACATGCAGTGTTCAAATAAAATAAAATTTGGTTTCTACAAGAATATTAACTTCATGGACACCACAATTCATTTAAAATAACACATAAATACCTGAAGAATGTTATTTGTGTGATTATTCCAACGCAAATTAAACTGCTGACCAGTCGCCATAGTAACAAGACCAATACACTTCCTGAGAAGTACCTGCAACAAGTATCACTACAGTAAAATTAATGTACAAAACTCTAGGTTTTCAACAGAAGGCAATCTAGTTTAATTAACAACAATTTCAATTATATGTTGTGTAATTACTAGGCAGTTCCTTCTTCCTTGGGTGTAAAATAGTTATGCAAAATTGTTCAAGGAACTATAATTCACAATGACATTATTCTACTACAGTAAGTTTGCTTGCATAATCTGATGTAATCATCCAAGGTTAGGAAGTACAGATCAATAACCAATTCTGTTAGTGGTTGGGCACACGCAGTTTTTGAGTTGTAGTCGCCACCTGAAGATCAGCACAATAAATCAATCAGTCTGCGTCTACACCTTCACGTTCGAGTTTGTTAGACAAACTTCCGACAACACGAACACGCATTCAAATCAAAACATAATGCATAAGGCTACATACATGTTCCAACCTAACCTACACTTCAACTTTACATTCTTCTGAGTTTGCAACCATGCACAATACTTCTTTCCAAGAAGCACCTAAAACCCCTCTCGTCAACAAGTTAGGTTATGAGATTAACCAGTCTTTCTTGTCGCTTACGTAAGTATGTACGTTGAGTTTCAGCGCTGTGTAAATAGGCCCTGGAGTAAATGATTATCACCACATGCTATCATAAACTATTACTACAGAAACCAACTTCACTGCATAACCTCCAAACGAAAACATAAAAAGATCGATAGGTCTGGCAGTTTAGGCGTGACCCACTGATCCAACCCAGCGCCATGTTGTATTAAACAATAAGCTTAGTGTTGCAGGAAATTTTAACAATAGCAATTTGCGGGCCGGTGGAATAGCTATTTATTAAATAATGTGTGCAACCACAATTGAACAATCGTATATGAAATATCTCTATATTAGCAAATAGCTTCTAAATTACCAAAATACCAACCTTTATAGCTTTCCGTGTCCTTGCTGAGATTATTTGTTGATGAAATCCCACTGTAACAATCGCTGCATGTGGCCCCCTCTGTGAATAGAATCGGAAAGTAAGGAAAGTCACCTCCAAAATCATGTAAATTTTGAATAAATATTATAAACCTACATACTAAATTAATAAATTAGCGAAACATAGCGCGTTTAATATCAACGAAAATTCGTCATGAAAGGCCGTGAAGTTCTATACATGTAATATACCATTACTTTTAGTTGGTGTCTTTTATCAGGTTAGGAGTCGTCTGCTGTAGGTCATAACACAAGAAAATTGCGGTAACAAGTGGGGCAGAAGGAATGTAATTTAAGTTCTGAAACTCTGCTGTCTAACAGATTGGTAACTCCGGGGTTAATGTAAATGTATTATACCAACTTGTGGCGCCTATGTTGAAATTTCGAAAGTTTTCGGAACGTTACGTTGCTACAAGACCGTAAGCAACGTTAACTGAGTTACAGAACTGTCGGGGAGGTAAAATACTGAGTGCTAATGTCAAAATTATGATAAGGCTGACACAGAAAAATATTCTCAAAAAAGATGCACATAATTTAATAAACAAATGATCAAGTACATGTAAAATTTTTTGGAGGGGCGGATAAGGCGAAGTGAACGTGCATATGACCTCACACATTCCACCCGATGCCGACGCAAAATGGGTAATTTTAAATACGGACGCTACTTTGGATAGATGACCCGTTTCTTTTAAGTAGAACCCCTAAACGCAGCTACACACAAATTGGAACAATTGTCTTTAAGTGCTGAAAGAAACGGCTTTTCTCTTCTCCGTAAAAATATTGTACAAATCCGACGTAACCTCAGATGAGGCTCATTTTACGTGGGTTACACCCAAATGCAAAAACCCTGAGTCAGGACTCCGTCAGTCGGTAGTGTATAGCCATCAGTAAATAATCGTCTCGCTCATACTCCTGAACGAGTTTAAACAGTTATTTCGTCCTTAGGACGATAGTACATAAGGAATAGAGCGGAACTGGTCACTGTAAAAATTACAAAATAAAAATCCTGTGAAGCTCACTGTCACGGCTGCAGTACCGCGACCACTAAAACTCATGTCTTTTGTCCTAAGCCATCGAAGGCAATATCTGAACCCTGTTAGGACTTGCGATTTTCGGGAAAGAGGCCGTTTTGAATCAGGGCCCTCATAGTTCCAAATGGGGTAAATGACCCCTCCTTCCATATTTTGGAGGCCCATGAACTTCCTTCCCATAATTGTTTTTATATCATAATAAATGAAGTTAACGTATGGTTTGGTAGGTTGTGATTTGGGAAGGCCATGGTATGGCACTTTGTGGGTATGTTACCCACATTTTGGTGTGTATTCTCATCACAGGCCAGCAAAAAGTAGCAGCAACAGTCATTCTAAAGCTAGGTTATGCGGTTTAGGATACATCATTGTCCTCAAGCTCATTTATTTCAGATACAAATTCTTTACTTTGAAACAAATATTTTACATTCATTGTTCCGTGCATCATTATAATTGTTTCAAAAAATAACCAACACGATGACACTTGTGGACTATCCTTTATTTTCAGGGGTAGTCGTCATTCATTCTCTACATGTTTCGAGC
>Ga0123352_10004329_pt1 | contig 20891 bp, 6 predicted proteins | sample TergutLab28metaG_FD_89700 | JGI IMG/M metagenome (GOLD analysis project Ga0123352, IMG submission 89700) | Labiotermes labralis P1 segment gut microbial communities from Petit-Saut dam, French Guiana - Lab288 P1 | ecosystem: Host-associated > Arthropoda: Insects > Digestive system > Gut ...
CACACACACACACACACTCACACACACACTCACACTCACACACACACACACACACACACACACTCACACTCACACTCACACTCACTCACACACTCACTCACACACTCACTCACACACTCACACTCACACTCACACTCACACTCACACTCACACTCACACTCACACACACACTCACACACACACTCACACACACACTCACACTCACACTCACACTCACACTCACACTCACACACACTCACACACTCACACTCACACTCACACTCACACTCACACTCACAGGAAATCATTTTTATAATTAAATGTCTGCGTGTAAAAATGTAGTCCTCATGAAAAAGTTTAATATCACAGATTATATCATACATTATACTGTATTTTCATCCTTCTCGATTGTCGATTAGTTTGATATACTTTAACTAATTATAGGTAAAATGCTAGCTGGCTTTGTTTGGCACGTGGACTACATTTTGTCCGCCCTTTGTACTACAGCAAGCAGGCTGTATTCTTGGTTGGAGAGTGCACACAAAACAAGCCATATGTTTGTCCCCATGCCACTCACGTGGTCTCCGATTGCCCAGTTGTCTCTTGTGCTGCTGTGGTTTGGTTTGCCTAAGGACAAGGGATCTTCTAGTACCATTCATATGTCCCAGACTCTTTCAACCCTATTTAATTCAAGTTGCTGCTCTTTATTTCTGTGTTTAACCGGCTGACTACGTTATGCTGTTCTTGAAAATCTGCAGTCCTATTGTTATTAGGCATATGTCAATAGTTATAGAGGTCAGAACAATGCTCCATGTTCGGCAGGTCGACTGTTTTTTCTCTTGGTATTTTTCATAGCTCTCTCATTATTTGTGTTTAAGTACTGAGATACTATCCCGAAAATTCTTGGATGCTTTCATAAAAATTATTTTGAACCCTTCATTTGTCTTTGTGAGTCGACTGCGTTTAGGCCATTTAATGAGGCCTAGTCATTGCAAGAAACAAAGCAAATAAACTGCTGATCATGGAGATCGCTTTAAAAACGTCAAAATATAAGTCTCCAGTAAGAAGTTCCTGGCTGCTTAGCTTATCGAGTGTGTCCCCTGCCCTGATCCCTTTCCGTTGTCTGCATCTGCCACAAGATTCTGTCCGTGTCAGAGGTCTTTTGATACGTTTTGATACGCGCAGAATTGGTAAGTGCGTAGTTTTCTGCACAAGCAGTTGTCAATCATCCACCCAAATTCAAAAGTGGTAGATAAATTCTTGTTATTTGGCGACTGCTTATTCAACACGTTCAAACCTGGAGGCCCAATGAGGATGCGCCAAGCCGCGACGACAAGATAAGAGCGTTTAATGTGTTCACCGTAGACTAACCCAAACATTAAATGTGCCGGACTGGTTGAAACGAACAAAGGCTTAAGTTCATTTTACGTAGAAGCCTTGCCGCGGGATACAAATTACCGAGCAGCTTGGTGGGGAGGGAGCGCGCCATCCTTTGGCTCGAGGTGTGACCGGTTCGCATCCCCGGCCGAGACACAGTGTTCTGAATAAATGGTATGTTCGTGGATTTACTCAGCCCATCCAGGCAAATTCACAACAAGTACTTCTATTAGGCCACTACCGCTTCATTCTATCTCGCAACTTATTCGAAAATGACTCTGCAATCAGAACCACTAGGTCTATTCGAAGTAGAGAGTGTCGGGCTTGTCATTATCGCTGGTTTACTGACTTCCGATACTCATTAATGATTAGTAAACCACGGTTATTTTCCTGAATTGTCAAAGGAAAAGTGAAGGTGAAGCTAAAAGTGTCTTCTGTACCTGAGCATCATTTATGAAGGCGCAGTGGGGAGATGGCAAAATGTGCACGAATTCGTAACCAGCACTATATGAAGTTCAATGCACCGGTTATGTCTGTTCGGAATTAAGATATATCATTTTGAGCTTGTTTCATACTTCAAATCCTAGAATGTATTACATGTTTTTGAATGATTTATCTTTGCCGAATGGATGCTGGTCACTCAGTAACTGGACTCAAGATGTGACTTTTCTGCCTGTAGTTTTTATTTGCGCAGCCTTTAAACTGTAATAGTGCAAGAATATAAGCCATAAATGCAAAATATGAAATAACTGATGTAATTCCATGTCTTAAAGGTGGCATGCAGGTCGTGCCCTTCCATAAGAAGTCATTAATTCGATATATATTTACCTTCTATTGTTTTCTATGGCGCAACAGCCCCTAGTGGGCCAGGGCGTCCTCATTATCGAAGCTTTACTATCACACTCAGGTTGACACCGCAAGCGGTAGGACCCCTTTGGACGAGAGATCAGTACCACACAGAGACCTCTTCCTGGCGACACACAACACTCACAAGAGAGACACCCGTGCCTCCGGCGGGATTCGATCCCCCCAATCCCAGCAAGCGAGCAGCCTTAAACCCACGTCTTAGACCCCGCGGCAACTGGGATCAGTACCGGGATAGTATCTTCAAATAGCAACGCCCGACCCCTTCAAAATTGATAAATATTCACCATTTTTGATAGTCGTGTCTTTGGATCATATAGTTAAGTTTCGCACAGAATGTACGTACGTAACCAAATAATCAAACAAGTGCTTGAAATGCGTTCCCTTTTCTGTTGATGTTGTGATTATAAACCGGTGTTTAAACGCGATCGTTCGTTTGTTGAATTCGTGACTCTCGCCTCACTGTCCTGCGTCACTGTCTCAGGTGACGGCTGTAAATTACGGCTTACATCAGCAAATTACATGCTACGTGCTACGTGGTGCCTGGCTATTAGTTATACCCACGTGGTCTTTAACAGAGCTTCCACGTTTTATAAATGATGAACTGAGGCGCAAAACAAATAAAAGTAAAACAGGTGAGGGCGTTATTTACACTGCGGAGTGTGGGCCTGGCGCACTCACGACGTTACTCTGTAGAGGTGTTGTGGGAAAGGCAGTGAGTGTCTTCTGTTGGAAGTTGGCACCCGTGAGAACACTGATTATTTGGTCTGCAGCATTGTTGAGAGTTCTGAAGAGCTACGACAAATGTATCGGAAATAATGTTTGCAATCACCACCACCCAATCTGAATTGGATTCGAGGGTCACTCGCTAAAAAAGTACGTACACTCTTTTGCATCAGCAGTCGTGAGACATGCGTACATTACTAGGGCATCATAACCATAACCCGTTTTGTAGGATTAGGCCTAATTTGCTGTTTCTAAATTTTCCGGTGCTGTCGTTGTGCGTCTCTCTTTAGGTCGTCTAGTGTGTTCTCGTCCTGGTGTTTGGTACTCAAGAACCTGCCTTAGTATATTATTTGGTGATATCTTTATTCTGTACATGTAATAATAATAATATTTATTAACTGCTATTGGGTTGTCACCCGGTGGCAGTGGTTATTTTACATATGTAAAAAATATGAAATTGGTTACTAATAAATTTAAGTGAGGAGGGCTACACGAGAAGCATGTAGTGGCAACTTGGAATCTTTGGAACCATCTCAGCATTTGATTATAGACACAGGGAAACCAAGAAAAACTTGTGTCGAGGTGGCCGGTTGCAGGACCTTCTGAATACTGACTTCTAGCCGGCAGTCCGGCATCTAAAGTAAAAACAAACCAATTACTAGTTAAAATTATTATTATGCCATCCTATTTGCCTGTATGTACTGTTTTCAACTTCTGAGCGACGAGGGTGTTAAAAGTTTACCTGTGATGCATAAAAACAAGAAATGTGCTTACTGTTGGCCAGCGGCTATTGAAAGGTACAAATCCGTTCCGTTGTTTATGACATACTCGTATTTGTTAACTGCAGTTGGGTAGCCACCCGGTGGCAGTAGTAAAGTACACATTTACACACAAACAACACACAGAACGACACAAAACAAACAATACCTAGAACAACACAAACATTTTGGAAGAGTTCGGGCCGTGCCACTTCTTTGCGGATTTTACCCTGGCATTTGCCTTACAACTGAGGAAAAAGCACGGGAAAACCTCAGTCAGGGTAGCCGAAGAGTGCCAGCTGGCACGATGAAGACACATGAACACACAATAAAAATACATAGATATAACAATGAAAATACATGAATTAAACATTAAACAGGAATACTTACTTGTACTTAGGAGTAACTTATCCAGATAAGTCTTTTTGTAGACTCGTGTTTGGTCGTATGTTTGTGAAAATAATTTTCCAGGCAGATCCAGTTCAATACACGGGATTCTACTGGAAAATTGTATTGAACAGAGCTGTATCACGGAAATTATTGGCTGAATTGTCTCGTTCCCCTTGCAGTTCCTTTGTATTGTTTCTTCGTACTTACTCATTATCGCCAGCTTATTACCAGAATTCAATAATCTTATTATGTTTAGTTGACAGAAATAATACGGTAGCATTTAGTCTGTCTGATGTTAAGTCGATTATTCCCTTCGCCAGACCATTACATAACAAGTGAGAATAGTGCAAATGGAAGCACAAAGAGAATGCAGTGAACTTTGAAGTGAATTATATTTCCAGAATCAGGCATAAGTTTGTAGGCTGATGTAAATCACTAACTCACTAATTTGCTCTATATCGTCCTGGAAAATAATGTTGACAATTATTCATCTAGTGAATACGTTTTCTGATTCCGTGGTTTTCGAAGTTTCATCATCATTTTTATACACAAAATTAAGGCATAAAATAATAATATAAATAATAATAATAATAATAATTTATTGCTCCTTACAATTAGTATCCCTTCGCATTTGAATTTTATGATTCTGTGTACGTGTAGACGAAATCTGGTAATTTTTTTTTGCCTCGAGTTTTTCATATTGAATTGTTCTAATTTTCTCGCTCCCACGCACGCTATTTGTTGGATACCAGGTGGTGAAGGTCTGACTCGCAATGCTGTCCACTCTTAGGTTACCTGCTTTCTGTGACAGTCTAGTATATTCCTCAAAATTCAGCACGCAGTATGTACGAATTGCCTCCTACTTGTAATGATTGGTCCTTTATATAGTGAACTGCAAGTTAACAATACATATTGTGATCAATATAAAAGTGTGGTTTCGTATGGACAGGCGCATTTTTTTGCGTAGTTAAATATGTGGTTTGCTAACAACAACCCTGTGCGCTCGTACGTAGGACTGTGTGTGTCCGATGGAATGGCTGCTTCCTGTAGCTATTGATCCCTCTGTATATCTGCAGAGACCTCTTCCCACTCACATCATGCAGCTGATGTTTCTCTTTGGTTCATTGTTTGGCATCTTTCTCGTATTGTGCTTGGAAAATCAAATGTTTTAGGGGTATCCAGATATATGAAACGGTTTGCGATTTATAAACCAGCATTATTCCTGTGGAGGAACCTCAGACACGGAATGACAAATTGTTATTACATAAGCCCTTTTCGACAGTGAAGTGAGAAGGCAGTCTGACCCAAATTTGCTGTTCGATTCAGATAACCTACATTCGGTCTAGGTTTCAGTTTGAATCCTCGCATCCTTTAGCTGTGAAGCCAACCGTTTGGACATCCATGGTGCACAGACTACGATTCCCTCTTCAGTATGGTGTGCTGTTGCGGTCACTAGTGGCAAGTATTGGCGTTAATTTATGTTCCTATTTTCGCTGTTACTCTATGTGGCTCCATCAACCCAGCCGATTTCCATATCTTATGACTTCATTTCTTGGTAATGCTTGGTACGCTTCGTTCACTATGCCTTGTCGAGCCTGTTTTGAATCTAGCACCTGAAGAAGCCCGGAGATTACCCGAACTATGCTTGAAAACTACGGTTAATATAACACATACATTAGGTAGACTTTTATTAATGTCTTATTTCTGTCAGCTATAATTCTGTGCACGCAGGCGCCACGTGGGTTCTTATAGATCGGTTGCTGTGTCACTCAGCAGTCTTGCGTTGTTCTTATAACTCGAACTCCGTATTACTGAAGAGCGACTTTACTAAAGTCGCACTTCATTAATACGGTGGTGGCGTATTAGGCCAAAGTGAAATTATCGCACATTATACAGCGTGATTCAAAAAGATGGACTCAATTTCTTACATCTATATCTTCTGAAATGTACATGGTATGTGAATGTTCTACATAACATTTGAAAGAGAAGGTCCTAAATTTTCAAATACCACTGCTAGAGCGCTCGCCTAGCGCACAGCCGTGCAGCAGCGTCAGTTGAGAGCAAAATGGCTACTATACTGCACAAGATTTTTTGCGTTCGTTAGTTCACTAAAACTGAGTCGACGACTGCTGTGCAGCGTGCGTTTCGTCTTCGTTTCAACATTCACCCTCCAACGAGGAAGAGCATTTGTCGTTGGAATAACCAATTTGAGCAAATAGGCTGTCTGTGTAAAGGCAAACCCGTAGAGCGAGCAGAGAACTTGGAATACCGCAACCAACTGTCTGGCGTGTGTTGAGGCGCCGTTTACTCTTCAATTGGGGCCATCTTTTTGAATCACTCTGTATATTAAAATGGCATATACATGTAAATCGCCTGTTGGTTGACAAATCTGCAGTGAACGTACTGGGAACTTTTAGTATGTATTTAAAATTGAGGTAGGTTATATATATATATATATATATATATGCTCTTGTTTCGTGTCATAGTGCAAGTAACAGCCAGTCTGAGTTTGTATTTAATTTTCTATGAGTGTATGGACCACAGAACGGATGTGAACCACCTCCAAGCTGCAGCGCCTACTGTGTAAGAGCCGTAAATTATTAATGAGAGTCTTGCCGCTTGTCTTCACAGAAAGTTGGCAGAATGCCCCTCACCATTCTGCCCTCTGACCCACAGCAACATTTATTAATCTTGGTGGTAAAGCGCAGAAACAGCAATTTAAACATAAATTCCTGTGTTTACTAATTTAATATGTAAAGTGTACTTACTCATTCATCAATGTAACCGACACGCGGTACTTTTTCTGCCCTCGGTCGCACGGCTCCGAACTGTTTGTGTAAAGGAGGTGAAAGATAAAGTTCGCCCTGTACATAATTAAGCACCATACAATTGAAGTCGTGTAGGGGAATGGCAGTATGACTGCACGTACACTTAATTATATGGAGGTGAATGGAGGAGAGCCTCACTCACAGACCGTTCTGTCCTCGGCGAAGGAGCCTGTGGTACCCATAGAAAAGGGGGTTGGGTGATCCCTACAACAGGCCTGCGTGCACTGGGAAGGAGGAATCTCTTCCAACATGATAGCATCTGACTGCGATTCAGCGGTCCTGACTCTCGTGGCCTTATAATTATACCGACAGAGCTCTACCTGCATTAACATCTCATTATTCTATCCACACAGCGCCTTTCATATGATTGTAGCAATAAACAGCGATTTTTTTCTCCCTAAGCCGCAAGTGGTTTTTCTTTTTAATGGAAACGCAGTGTGTTTGGTGTGAAGTAGGTTCTGGAATTTTATTTATTATTTAGATGAACTGTAGTCTCGAGACAAAGTGCTATTTGATGAGCGAGTTTTCAGGAGTCTTCCCAGAATTGTTTTGCCTTGTGGAACGCAGTTCGAACCCCTTTGGGGTACGCGTTTCATCATTTCAGAATATTCCCTGTCATTTATTTTTAGCTGGTCTTCCTCTTTGTGATGTTATAACCTATGACTATGTAGTTTTTCCCTCCCACATTCTTATCCCTTATTTGATCTAGGATTGTCTTTCCTGTTCATCTGAGAGGAAGGACTTCTTATACGGTTCTTGGTATGCCCAGGCCTCAGATCTGTATCAGACGCTCATCTTAGGAACACGGAACACCATAGCTTAAAAATAATTTACAGCAACCATCAAGTAACGTGTTTAAATTATGTACATAAAAGGTCAAAATTATAATCGGACGTCCTTCATGTGATCTACGACATATTTGTTACGTTCTTCTCATGCACAGCGCAGCATTCTTTCGCCTTATAGTTGTAAAGTAACGCAAAACTTCTGGCACCCCTGTTTTCTTACTTCATCCATGATTGCCATCGAAACCAAGCGGCGGGAGGGCAGCACTGGTCCAGCAGGTGAGGGCAAGTCCAGCTTTAAGGGACAGCTGCAGAAGGCCGCAATTATTCTGAAGGAATATACCTGAACTAGGCCTCTTCTTCCTCGCCCTTTTATACGTTGCAGATTCCAAACATGTGGCTTCCACAGAAAGGCATAATTTTATTAACTGCCTCAAAGGGGGTTGTGTTTGTTTGTATTCTGTATCAACAGGACTACAGTGCATTTGCACCCAAACTGACTTCGCTCTCTACACATCATGCGGAAAGTGAAGCGATCAAATTAATAGTGTTATATATCATAATGCGCATAACAATACTGCTACAAAATGTAACAACTTGTTTTTGTGCTTTCTGTCGAATGAAACAGACTAAACTAAAAACAAGAAATTCGAGAGACATTTTAATACAACATTCGTACAACTCAACATTTCTTACTTTATGTACTTGTTACATTCTTTTGGTGTTATAATTTATATTTTGTTAGCCTCACTGCCATTTTTTCTTTGCGTTTATTGCATTATATTATTCGTGCACACTTTGCTGTAAGCCAGGCACAAGAACATTTTGTCCCAGATGCTATAAGTGCTCTACAAAAGTTTTAGCGTATTCCGCGTCGATGTTAGCACAAGATTATTAAAGAGATCCTGCATAAAATGTCTCAAAACTAGTACAAAGTTGTTTTCAGCGTAACGCCACACTATCTAATTTTTCTTGTTGCCGTTCGTAAAGCCAAACGTGCTGAAAAAAAAATAAAAGTAAATAAATGGTAATAGCGCTTTTGGCCGAACTGAAAATTTGGTGAGCATCATTGCTTGTGTCTTAAAATTTGTGTGTTTAACCATGTACACTAGGTTATGTCTGCGTCAAAACACACCAGAAAAAGTGTGTACCTTTTTGGCGTGTATTGAATAAATGAATGCTTGTGGATACTCTTTACATTTATGATATTTTAATATTGTATGAGACTAGAGATTTAACTTACAGCGTGTGATATCTTCAGCATCAACAAGATTTTCAAGTATCCTGCAGAAATCAGTAATTGTTGGTAATATTCCCCGTAGAACCTATCGTTATAACGTCATTCAGTTTATGAATAATTGAGAACTGTTTAGAAGTTTTTAGTCCCGAGGCCTTCCTTCTAGCTGTTATTTCGAAGTAGTCCCGTTACAGCCCACAAATAATAACTAAAGGTTTCTCTCTGCCTTGTATACCTGTAGACAGAGATGATATTAAGTTGATAGAGCTATAAATTTTGCACAACCTAGAAGCCTCAGTCGGTACAATGACGAGGCAGGCTGTCGGCCGAACGGCCGGGGTTTGTCTTCGAAAGATCGAAGATGCAATTTCTGCTTGAAATGGATGAACATGCATCGACATAACCGTTATCGCCGACAGTGTATTCTTTTGCGGATATTTTATTAATCATACGTGTTTTGTTTTATGTTCATTGACAGTAAGTTCTTTTGCATACTGGATTTTGTAACTGATACGATTATTTCCTAATTTAATTCAAATATTTCCATACCTTCTGTAATAAGACATTTTACGAAAGGAACAAGATGGACGTGGATATAAGGACAGTAGTCTGAACGCACCGTTTTACAGACGACAACACTCTTAAAATGGTTACAGCAATAAGTACGGTTATTTATTTAGAAACGTAAGAAAGTAAAGCTCCATGACTTAAAAGTGGTCAGTGCTTTGCGCTTGTTATGCGCCTTTTAGTACCCAAGAGGATATATCGCCAATACTCATTTCAGAATTCATGTTGCGTAAGAAGTGTTTCACTATTTGGAAGCCAACTAATAATTTTATAACATCCCGTTGCCACTCTTAACACAGAAGGGCTAAAATATACCGTTTAGTTTTTATTTTATATGACTGTCTAACTCCACGGAGCAGAGTGCTTCTTTAGAAGATGACGGTTCCTCAGCTAGTCCAGAAATTCTCTACATTACATAATACGATTTCTGATTACCTTGTTTACAGGAGCCCGCCACCTGTCCCTATCCTGAGCCAGGTCAATCAGTGCACACACTTCCATCTTCTTTATTTAAGATCTGTTTATATATTAACCTCCCAACCGTGATGAATATTCGCCATTCACTGGTGCGGAAACTTCTTAACACGCAACTGATAAAATTGCTGTTCTTATGACACCTTAGAGATAATTCAGTCTTCTTATTTCCTTGTAATGCAGATATAAGATATATACTGTCTTCTTCCAAACCGTCAATGGGAAAACGTGCTTTAATCTCTCTCTCTCTTTCGGAGCGTGGTTATATGCGTTTCTTTTGTGTCTAATATAATACTAAACAGTGTACGACAGCACAACCACTTTAGTACTCAAGGCATTTACATAGGCTACGTGTTTCGACTATAAATAGTCGTCTTCAGGCCTATTTTTGTCACTTAAGTCACAAGATGCTATGCACAATTTGGGATCCCATCGTGTTTTTATAACATGGGATCCCAAAGTGTGCATAGCATCTTGTGACTTAAATGACAAAAATAGGCCTGAAGATGACTATTTATAGTCGAAACATGTAGCCTATGTAAATGCCTCGAGTAATAAAGTGACTGTGCTGACGTACACTGTTTAGTATTATATTACGTTTATAAGCACGTCGTGATGCTTCCATTCAAATTTTGTGTCTGTGTAGTGCAGTTTGTGTAGACACCTTGCGACAAGCCGATCCTCCACCAAGACTGTTAGCAGATGTCTACAAGCAGATTGAGAAACCCAGAAAATGGAAGTCGCGGGGCCCTATTGGTCTATTAGTTGCTTTCAAGGGGAATAATTTCCTTTTAATGACATATAAATATAAATGTTAACATATACAGTACGTGGCCCATCTGTGACTCACGCCTACTCGATATTCTGCAGAACACGAGGTCTGCTCTGTGTATACCGTGTTCAAGCGTTTGTAGCTACAGAAGCAGCGCCTATTAATGCCTGTCATGTTGTAACTAACACATTGCTGGGGAGAACCTAATAATGGCTAATAAGCTCTGCAACCCTAGGAACACACGTATAGGCCATCTACCACACACCGATGTCACGTGAGTTGCCTAGCTCATTTCCTCACCTCATTAAGTAACCGAACACCTGCTGGTGCGCAGTGGGAAGCAGCTATTCCGTTTTATGTGTTATTCAGATGATCCTGTAAGGCTAAACAAATTTGAAGGGGGAAGCATCGGAATGTTAGCCTATTTGGAAGCAAACTGAAAGCAAATTTGCAACAATATTGCTGTCTTCATTGTGCGTTTCAGTTTGCTGTGCAATCATACCCTTGATAGCCAATGCTGTAGTTGTATTTGGAAGGAAACCGGTTTGTATATCGGCCATGTTAGGGCTGACCTGGGGTTCGTAATTTTCCTCAGTATTTTCAGTTAATATCGGAATATGTTATAATAAATTATGACGTCTGTCGGCAGTTCCTTACCCATTCACAGTTCACAGCTATCTTCCTATATTTATCGATGCTATATACCTTCTGCAGCTGAAACAACTTCATTAAATAATAACAGGAATATAAGCATAGTTTCTGCAGTAGAATCGTTGCAGACTGGTCGAACAAGGGCCGTGTTATAAACTTCTGCAGTGTTTACTGCACATTTTTAGACTAATCGGAATTACATTCCCGCCAAGAGAGCCGAGATATTTCTTATTGTTATAAACATTTAGTGCTTAGTGGGAGTTGTATTTCTGGCAGTTGAGATGTTTCTTTCATCACAAAACATTCGATTTGACTACAGTTGCATTTCCAGCATAACTTTCTTATAATGTCTTCGACAATTGTTCTGTAAGACTTCAGGCTTTCTTTCGCTTCTCATGTCCTGAATACTTCAAAATACGACAGAAACATTTCAACGTTGCAGATTTTCTGGTAATTTGATTTCTTTGAAGATATTCGTTATGTTCCTCAGGCTGTGGTTTCCACTGATATTGACAAATAGAAGTTTTCCTTTCTAATTTCAGAGTCTCCAGTTCTTTATATCTTGATACTGAACAACTTTTGTACACGATACCTACATGCAGTAGCTTCCGCTCGTCGTTCTACGCGACTTCCGGTTTCGCCTGTGGCGCTTCCGTTGAGATACTTTTTGTTAAGGCGTTAAGCAAATGTCATTAATGTAGGAACACAAGTATTACAGTTTCGCATTTGTAATACCTGCGCATTTATCATGGGACGTTAAAAGAAGTTCTAAAAATTGTGTGCACCACGTATGTCTTCAGAGGCCCATATTTAACGTTTTACATGCCATTTTTACCTGTATGTGCCACTCGCCGTAAGATACGAGACACTGCATTTTGTGATACAGTGTGCTTATACAGGGTGTCCCACTCGCTACCGAACCCGGCTTTTCTTTAATAATTCTAACACCAATGAAGATATTGCAACGAAATTTGAACAGAAGTACGTTCGTTGTGTGAGAAATGAAGAGGAATGTGTCTGTAGAGTGTGTCTTTAGTCGTTGCAATATCCTCATTAGTGGTAAAATTATTAAAGAAATGCCGGGTTCGGTAGCGAATGGGACACCCTGTATGTCTCGTGTAACTCTTATAATAAATACCGGTTATTTTCCTAAATATTATTCTAGACTGGTCCTGATAACGAACACAACATGATGTTCCTCGTGAGGTAGGGTCTTAATTTTCTGGATAATTTAGATCATACGCGTTTCTCAAGGAGTTAATCAGAATGTCAACTACGAATTATATAACTCACTGAACTTTCTTGTTGGCAAGAGTTACTTTAACTGCCATCACCGTTGCTGTGTATGTAATTTTCAGTACAAATATTAGTGTGAATTTGGCAAATAGTGTTTATAATTTTGTCAATTACTTTTCAAAACTGGACTTTCAATGTGTAGGGAAATAATAACCATGCTTAGACAAAAAGTGTTGTTGTTAATACTGCGGAAGTAGAGCTATGTGCTAATTGTGTTTGTTTCTTATTGTGAATGATTTGGAGGGACAACATAACTACAACGATTTGTACGGACCAGAATTGAAACAGATTTACAGTTCGTGATTTCAGGCTTCCGCCGCAGTATACCTGCGATATTCGGCATTCTGGGACCGATAGTTTATCTCGATACATTGGTAACTAACTACAAATCTAAGCTGCGTAACATCCCCAAAGAGCGAAGATCTCAGAGTTACGATATTATCTGAATACATATTGTCTGTTCTTCGTTTCAGAAGAAACCTCTAATATAATCTGAAGCATTTGTAATGAGATTTTGTGAAAACCAAAATGCTGCACTTCATTACAAATTGAAGACAGCAGGGGTGTTACCAGAGAGCAGCATATTCATACTGAACACTATACATCTTACTTGTGTGCTAAGTGCGATGTACTGTACGTTATATTCAGGGTCATGATGCAGTATTTCAGGGGCCCACATATTTTCCGGAAATCTAGGAGCCACCTCCAAATTCTGGAGCCAGAAGAGTGATATGAAGCAATTTTTACTCTTTATATATCGGAATTCTATAGATTCGCTCCTCCCCCACAATGCGGTCCCGGTATATAATGAAACTTTTTTTTTTCAAAACTTCCTCTGTCCTTTCCCCAACCGTATTTATTCTGTCCATGTCCTGTTGACCGTTCACTGTGTCCTTTGTCTATTCTATGATCGCCTTGTCACGAAACATGTCATATATTTTTGACTAAAACTTTGTGCAACTCGCACTGCGTAATTTGCCATTTTTATGCAAGAATTCCCCGTTGTGTATTGATCTAATAATTAATAGTGATATAATACAGTCTAGCACAACTTTATTGCATGGACATTAAGAGAACACAGCTACAATTTTCGGCTTCTAGGAGCTCCTAGAAGCCGAAACATGTAGCTGTGTTCAATGTAATAAAGCTGTGCTAGACTGTATTATATCACCCTATTAATTATTAGCGTTATTTGCCTTTCACGCGGAATATATTAGACGCTTTGGATGCGCGTTTGAATATTTTCCTACGTAGGATCGACGCTTCTCACCCCTGTTACGTCGTTACCTCACATTACATCACGACTGACGCCCACTCTACATCAACCGTCGCTTCATCGTAATTATGTAATTATCTACATCATTTGCTAGGAAATTGTAACGTTCGAACACAAACGATTTTGTAGAATGTACGTAGGATGGCGCATGTTGTGACGGAACTGCGTTCCGGTGAAAATTATTTATGTCTAAGTGCGTAATTTTAGCGCAGCGTGAGTTTGTTACGTTTGATTTGTGACTGATATGTTGGGTGCAGACATCAACGCGACTAATTCACGCTTCTGATTAGCAATCCCGCTCGTAAAATCTGCTGCGGATTGTGAAATCCTGAAGGTGGACTGACGCTTCTGTTTGCAGCAGTATCCAGCATGTTAACTGAGCTATTGACTGTAACTACATCGTGCAGGTTGATTTGTTATTAGACTTGCTTGCCTGCGTTTCCAGAACATTCTCCTAGACAGTGCATTTGGTGGAAAATTGGCTGTCATCGAGCTTGTAGGGTCGACCAGAATCACGTGAGTAAAGCCGAAGTACTGTCACATGAACGCCGAGGAATATTTAGATTGACTTCCATCAGAGAAGTGTCACTGACATGTCCTCGTTTTAATTCTTGAAGGAGCTTTGTAGTCTTCTTCTTGTAACCTGTCTCTACTCCATATCTAGGAAGTGTGTCATCCCCGTTGTGTGTGTGAAATTTGGAAATGGTATGCAGTCAAACACAACTATATCACTTAAGGTGTATTTAATGGCTATATTGTCCAACTACATGTTTCGGCCTATACTGGCCATCGTCAGTTCCTTAAGAAGAAAACCTGAAGATGGCCAGTATAGGCCGAAACATGTAGTTGGACAGTATAGCCATTAAATACACCTTAAGTGATATAGTTGTGTTTGACTGCATACCATTTCCAAACTACTCCATATCTGATCTGTTTTTCCGACTTTTATAATTTTTTTTTTTTAAATTTGGAAGTGAGGGCCTATAATAGTTAAAAATAAAATGTGTTACATCTGTGCCTTAAATAAAAGAAGCTGGCCGGCATGCAGTAAACAGCAGCCATGCCAAAATTTTTGAACGACAATTGAGACGAGTTACCCAAGCACACATTCGAGATTTCCATCCTTTGGCTGCCAAGAAATTCTCAGCGGAGATTCATAGGATTACTCTGAGTGCAATAATTACATTTTAAGCTGCAACCAAAAATTCAAGACAAGGGCGAAAGCGAGCCCGAAAACGGACACATAATATTTTCGTTGTCAAGGCAATTACTTCAGGTTTAAATTAAAAATAGTGCTGAAAGTGATAATACCAACTAGTCCCATTTCGCGTGCTGCCCACCTTCTTTACGCATAGTGCTCTTCCCACAACTTCACCTCGAATTCCGACGTTCTTAATAGAGCGGTGATTTTCGTTGCGCCCCCCCCCATTATACGCCTCCCCCAATTTTTCGTCTAGTGCAGCGAGTCTATACGGGAACTAAAAATCTCTCTGAAAGTTACAGTGGATTTATTGGCACATGTGTGACAGATGTTCGGTTTCCATCTCGGATGGACTCTGTGCTGTTTTATGTTTCTCTTAAACGAACACAGGGACAGGCCATTTCTGCTTTTTCTGAATCATTTCACAAACACCTTTCTTTGCGGGCGGTTACCATAGGGTTCTTTGAGGCCGTCGTACCGAATGCTTAATTTCACCTCACTCTACATTCAGTTATTCAAGAATCTCGTTGTTTAAGGGAGATTCCTCCTCCTCCTCCTCCACAAATTATTTGCACTCTGTTTCGCCTCATTATCATCTGCTGCATATGCACACAGTTCCAAATTCAGTTGTCCGTATACAGCACTCTTACAATTTAGAGATTTGTAATATCGACGTAAAAGTTAGTAGTGCTGGATTTGCTTAATTTTATATGTCTGTTTCCGCTGACCACACATCGCACTGGTAGAGCCGTGGAGAATGCTGTATGGCACATTAATTTGGGTGTAAATTACACGTAATTACATAGACTATAAACGTGATACTCTGTGGAATTTAATGGTCTTTGGGAAACACAGAAATCTATAATGTATTCTGGATTCAGGTTTAAGGGGGTTTGGTGTTTCAAGCCTTCAAGCCTACTTTGGTTAGGAGAGTAGTGTATTGATCTACAGAGGCGTTTAATTTAACCGTTGGGGTAAATTAAACTGGAGAAATATATGCTTTACATGCAATTAGGTGCAAATGAGTTTCAGAGAAAGCGGCGTCACTCTGGTTATTAATATTGCCCAAATTAATTCCCTTCAGATACTAAAATTCGACTGACTTCTTGTTTTTAGAACAAGGCAGTGTATAAGGTAAATTGTTACAGATTTTTCACGAAGATGACCTGCCATTTCTGTTCGGAACAAATTACCATACATTCTACGACTGTCACCAATTCCGCTTTCCCTGCAGAGAAAATGTATATTGTGCATTACTTAGGATGGCTAGTGACGCTTCGATGGAAGTTGCTGGCTCCACCTTCGATGGAAATTTTATGACATCAGAGGCACCTTCTTCATTCGAAACGTCGTCAGGTTCACAGGTGTAAAGTTTTTCAATCGAGCATTTACATAATTGAAAAATTAATAATTATGTACCGCGATAAGTAACATCGAGAGGCATGTTAATTAACATTTGTTGCACCCTTGCCGCCGTCTCTTAGACACAGTGCCGTTGTATGGCATCCTTGTATGCGCTTAGGTACGTACGTCTTAAGGCACTCATTTTCCGGTAACTTTATACAAAAGAACAGACGTCTGACGGACAACATTTTGCAGTTTTGTTTTGTGTGTTTGTGTGTGAAGTGTACGTGGATTTTTATTTGTCACTGAAATTGATGAAATATCTTATTTTATAATTGGGCTTTGACATTCAGAGGACCGTGCATCGTGATACATTCTTATAATAAAAGCCAACGAGATGCATTATTTCTCAACTTTATTTTGGTAAAGAACTCTACATATTTCGGACAGATCTACTGTCCACCATAAGGAGTCATAACACTGTATATACAGCAATAGGTATTTGTCATGCTAGTTATGTGGACTGTCTGCTAGCGAGGTCAGGATGTAACATCCTGACCTCGCTAGCTGAGTACATAATAAGGAGCTTAATGGTCTTTACTGCTCACCAAATATTGCTCGGGCAATCACATCGAGAAGAATGGGATAAGCTGGTCATCTAGCACGTACTGGGGAGAGGAGAGGTTTATACAGGGTTTTGGTCGGGAAACAACTTGGAAGACCCAGGCGTAGATGGGAGGATAATATGAAGACGAATCTTCAGTGAATGGGTTGGGGGGCATAGACTGGGTTGATCTGGCTTAGGATAGGAACATGCGACGGGCTGTTGTAAACGCGGTAATGAACCTTTGTGTTCCATAAAATGCGTGGAATTTCGTGACTAGCCGAGAATCGATTAGCTTATCAAGAAGGACTCTGCTGCATGGAGTAAGTAATAAAACTTTCATAGTAGAAAATAATTCTTCTTCGATTTACTCTGATTTTAGAGGAAGTGATTGCGTGCATAAAGTGATTTTTTATATTGGTTTACGCTCCAGTGACTTTGCTTCAGTTTTAAGTTGAAAAGTGTTCAGTAATATTAAGTTTTGAAGTTTGCACTGTGTGCGTATCTTTAAGATTTTCAAACCATGTGCTGCATCGTAAAGTATAAATTGTCTTTGATGTAGAAGTTTCATTTACCGTTATTAAAATAATATAACCATACCAAATGCATGTAATTTTATTCTTATAATAAAACTAACTAGATGCACTAATTTCTCAAATTGATTTTTTGGAATAAAACTATACATGTCATACAGGTTTGCTGACAGCTTGCGAGCAAGCTGTCAGCAAACCTGTATGACATAAACCATTGCTGTGTGTACTGTGAAAAACTCCTGATGATGAACAGGGGAACTGCCGGAAACATGTGGAGTTTAATTCCAAAAATAAATTTGAGAAATTAGTGCGTCTAGATGGTTTTATTATACGAATCTATCACGATGCACAGTCACTTGAAAGGCGTATCACTTTACGTAAGTGCCTCGAATCCGTGCCCTGTAGACTAATACATTCAGCCCCAATTATTCTGCAAGTGTATCCAGTGTAAGTAATAGGAAGTTCAATTCCAGCGCTGTCATAATTGGATTATTAGTGAAAAGAAGACCAGCAATTTAAAACAAGCAACTAAGTAAGAGACTGAAAATGAATTAAGCTGTAAATGGTAGAGGAAGTGACAGAGTAAGGCATTTTACGTAACGTACAGTAAGAATAAAATATATTGTGAAAAGGGTGCGAGCCCTCGCGGCACTTCATGTCTGTCTTACTCAGCTTCCGGTAGAATAATAATAGCATTTCTGTAGCTCAGACTGTACCTTTCCTTTTGTTAAAAAATGCGATGTGTCTTTAAAGAGTTGTAGAATGCGATAATAAGTGCTGTATATTTATTGGTGCTTGGAAGGTCACTTTTTTGAAACGCGACCACGATACTGGTCACCTAACAGTTTTCTTCACTATTTTCACGCTGTTCATTCCATGCAATGCGATACATCTCCATTTACGAAGCCAGCAACTGCAGGTGTTTGTTTTGTAAATGGAAGTAAATTTGTTTAGTTTTTACTGCTTCATCCAAATGCTGAGATATATTTCAAAACAGGCCACGAGAATCTCCATTTCGTCGTTTATAACGTCATGGCATATGACGCCACTCACATCCTTTTAAAGCACTGTTGTTAATGTATGTGCTGTACGTGCCACCACGTCTTACATTACGGGACTCTGCGCTTTGCCTACAGGTTGTTTGTGCGGGTTTTGTATGATTCTGACAGTAACCGTATATTATCGTTTAAACAGCGGTAATCGGCCGGTCCTTAAAGTGGAAGTTGTGTTTTCTGTGAGGTACACACTGAATTTCTGTATGTGATTGAGAATAGTTTTGTGCTTTTAAGGACTGTAACATTAAACAAATTAACAAAAATTAACTCGTATTTAAAAATTGGCCATGTGTGATAACTTGTAACACATTTTGGGTGCATCTGGCAGACAAACATTGCTGGAGTGACTACTTTTGGAAGGGGGTGTGTGATTTTAGGCGTGTTCATAACATTGCGACAAGCGGCTATTAGCTTTGTGATGTCTCTCCGTCTGTCTGTTAGACTGTCCGTCCACATGGAACAACTCGGCTTCAACTGCAAGGATTTTAATGAAATTTGATATTTTTGGAAAATCTGTCGAGAAGGTTAAGGTTTCATTAATATCGGACAGGAATAAAGGGTACTTTACATGAAGACCAATGTACCTTTATGATCGAACTCGCTCAGTTCTTCTTAGAACGAAAATGTTTCAGAAAAAAAAAACTTCGTTGAGAAAAGCAGAACACCCATTTTATGTTCAATAATATATATATATATATATTTTTTTTTTCGAAAATCATCCCCTTTATGAGATCACGTGGAAAATTTCTTTCGAACTGGGCGGACCACAGATGAAAATATAGCGCATGCCCATTGCATGTTGGATACCTAAGGCTACAAAAACACACTCAGAATAAGTACTACTTATAGCTTTTCCGCTGCAACAATGGTTACACGAACGCGTCTCAATGTTATGTTATACGAACTTTGCCTTTCTTAATGAATTTGTGATTTAAGTCTTTTACTGCGAATAAATGCTTAGAATCCTCTCGGGCGATCAGCCGCATTACAGTTAGATTAAAAACCAGCGTTTCGGAGGCCTGCTGTCTCTCCATTATCATAATCGAGAAGATTTCAGAGAAATTTTTGTTGTTGTAACAATTACTGGTATTTTAATGAAGGGACGGGACTGTGCCCAAGAGCAGTATAATTTAAAGGTAAAAAAAGCAGTCCCATTACAAGCCTGGAAAGGCCCAGAGGGTTTCAGGAAGTTAGGGCTCCCAAATTTCGTGACAACGGCACGGGATGGTGGTAGGTTTTCAGCCTTACACACCGGCCGTCTTTACCCCCAGGAAATACTCCTGGTACTCATTTCTGTTAGAGGCTGATTATTTAAAGTTAGTACCTGTAAATTGATATGAAGGGCACGATCGTTTGTGTAGAGTCAGACGTTCTGTATATCATTTTATTGGTTGAAAAGTCACCTGCGGCTGTTAGCTACAGGCGCTGCCATGCTATCAAAGACGAGTACACAATGCTCGCGTGTAACAAAAGAACATGTTATTAAAAGGACTTCAAGTAAGGACTGTGGGACGTTCAAACGTTTCATATCAGCGTTGAGATTAGACATGGTTTATTTCGTAATGCTCTTTCAAGTTGGCCTTCACACTCGTGGCTTTTGTTCACTTTAAAGGTCAATTAAAAACGGACGGGCTGAGAAAGAGAAAAGGAAGTCGACAGTCCGTAGACGGTCAACATGAAAGGCTCGTAGCAGCCCATTTTATATACGGCGTGTGTAGTATACAGCACATTCCATTATGCGTATGTTATGCGGATACCATGTAATACGGAATGGTAGACTGTACATGGACCTCAATGGTTGACGGGCGAGTGAAAGGGGAATATGCGCCAGTTATGGAAGGTGTTTGAACCGCATGTGGGGTTGCAAAGTCAGTCCCTCAGCAAGAGGCAATACCTCTACCGTAATTCCATTACTTCAAGAGCCAGCAGGGCGGAATTGCTGTGCATTAACCTTTTGGCGCCGGAATTATTTTTTTTTATTTTAGCGCACCCTGTATATAAAATGTGAATAATACATGAACTAAATATGTTAGAATTATGAAACAAACTGGATTTTGAAGAAAAAAACGGAGAGTATATACCATGTTTAAAATATTCAGTACCTATATTTGTTGAATAAATATATAAAATGCAACTTTAGAGGTTAGCGTTGCGGTACGACCACTATAGTTGAC
>Ga0123352_10004330_pt1 | contig 20890 bp, 10 predicted proteins | sample TergutLab28metaG_FD_89700 | JGI IMG/M metagenome (GOLD analysis project Ga0123352, IMG submission 89700) | Labiotermes labralis P1 segment gut microbial communities from Petit-Saut dam, French Guiana - Lab288 P1 | ecosystem: Host-associated > Arthropoda: Insects > Digestive system > Gut ...
GTAAAACTACCGTTCATGATTTCCTTTCATTCTTCCTTTTTGGATACTTGTTTGGGGGTCTTGGTTCTTTTTCCGGCATGGTTTTTTTTTTCTTTTTTTTTTTTCGCGCCATCGGCCAGACCTGTACTGGTAGGAGGTTATTCCCAGTAGGTAAAGCGGCTGGAATGTCAAGGTGACCACCCACCTATATTTGGAGCTGAGGTTCTACGCTGTACTGATATTTACTTGCCCCTTCCTTGGTATTTGTCTTCATAGCTTCGTGAAAGATGGGTCTTTATTGCAGTAGATGTTTTGATCCGTCTATTTTGTAGTCCTTATTTCATTTTTAGATCCATGAATTTTGTAAATGACGGGATTTTAGAAACATTTCAGACACATTTTTGAAACCTAGTAAGCACGCACTTCAGCCGAAAACTGCCAGGTTCCGGGATAATCGGATTACGGCTGTCGATAGGATCAAGGATTTCCTTGCGAAATTTGTGACTATCACAGAGGTGTTAAAGTAGATTCCATTCTTCTGGGATATGACACCGCGTAGTTTGATACATAATAACCGACTTTTCGATGGGGATTTCTACCCCCTTCTTCGGATTATTCGAAGAATAGGTTTGTTTGTATGTTTGCCACGAAGCGAATAATGGCCGTAGAATCTTCTGAGTGTCGTATCTGGCGGGTACTGGCAGCTTCTTCCGTGGTGATAAAAAGTGGCCACAGCACAAAGCCGACTCCTCACATACGTGCTTTATTTTGATTTGACGCAACGCCCCCCCAGTGGGCCAGGGCTTCTCATTCACGTGGTTTCTAGATCACACTCAACGACACACCACAGTCGGAAGGTATCCTCTGGATGAGTGATCAGCTCGTCGCAGAGACCTCTACCTAACAACACACGTCACTCACAGCAGACAAACATGCATGCCCCGTTGGGATTCGAACCCACAGTCTCAGCAGACGAGCGGCCGCAGACTTGCGCCTTAGACCGCGCGCCAATGGGACCGGCATACATAATTTTACTCACTCATACTTCTTCGTGGCCTATTGCTTAATTAAACGCAAGGAAAACTAGTATATTTAACCAATTAATATCAAAGATTTATTTAGACAGCCACAGTGTTATTAATTTTACTCCGTGTAGACATAAATTGAAATACACGTACATACAGCTAGTTGTTCTCAAAATAACCGAATATATTTCGAAAAACAGCGCGAAATTGGTGTAGGTTATATCTCACAACGAACTGATTGAAGTAAGCAAAAATAAACAGGCATAAGCATGAGATATGATCATGTATGACTGGGCAGGATGTTGCCACAGCATGTCAGTCTTAACGAGTTAACTGCGCCGTCCTGTGAGATGATATGATTATGACAGGCGAGTGCCAAGTGTTGTACAAGAAAGCAGGAGATGGGTAACCGGTAGTGGTTTGGTTGCAACCGACTCAGCTGTTCTGTTTACATGCAACTGAGGAAAGCATGGATATCGATAGGACCATTCAGTGAAGTATTTGATAAAATTTTAAGTTTAGAATGAACAAACCTGCAATTTTACATGTTGATTTGTTTGCGTGTGTCGATTTTTAGCACTTTTTAAGGCTCCATTGATTTACACTCGCGTTAGGGTGATCAAATGAAGGACGGTGAGATGGGCAAGACACGTAGCACGCATGGGGGAAATAAAATAGGTACTGAATTTTAGTTGGATTGCCTATGTGACAGTATTAGTCGGTAATACGTGGTGTAGATGGCAAGATAATATTAAAGCGGATCTTAAAGAATATGGTGACAAATTGTCGACAGAATTCACTTGTATAAGGATGTGGGTAAGTGGTGAAATGTTGTGAACATGGTAAAGAACTCTCGGCTCCCATAAGAGGCGGAGGGTTTTTTACTAGTTAGGTAAATACTGGCTTGTCATGGATTATTCTGTTCTCAGGAACTGGGTGCGAAGATCGGAATGTAGTTTGTGCGAACAAAAGGGTGTGACGGCTAATTAAGTCCCTTATCACGCGGACGACTTTGGTCGTCAAACATAAGGTCTTATGCTTGTGTGGTCTTTATGTGGAATAATATTAAAAACGCTCAACAGGGAGGTTATGTTGTCTAAAACTACATTAAGATTACGGTATTTTTAATGAATTCGGAAGAAATTTGTTTCTTTGAGTTTAAAATTATACCTTTTTTTTTTGGAAGTATTTAGTTCTGGTCAATGCAATACAGTTCATGCTTTGTGTTCATTATCATCAAATCGAACGCTATTCAGCTCTCTCAAAACGGCTTATCGTACAGACATTTAACATGTGACATACTGGTTCCATTATGCTTTATGAAACTGTGTTTTGGATACCTGAGAAAATATTTGCAACGTCGCAGATATAGATTAGTAGTCAGGGTGTTCCGTCAGAATTGAATTAACGCGAAGCCAGTGAGATGTGCAAAATCCCCAAGAACGCTTGATAAATAAGCTGATTTAGAACGCACCTTACCTTTTATCTTGAACAAAGTTTTGGTTGCGAAGGACCCGCCTGCTTTGCAAGTGCTCATATAAATCACGATCAGCAGGTGGGGAAGGAGGATGATTAGTCCACTCCTTGGTGCCCAAGGACGTTTTTATACCCCAGGTTGCTTGGTGTAATAAGCAAGTATAGGAATTCATAAGAAATGCTTACAGAGATTTGATTGGAATTCTTCGGTTGACGGATGTGGCTTAGAGAAGCTGGCGAGAGCCATATGAGCTATACTGAATTGATGCAGGTTAAGTTGCTGGTTTGCGATGATGATGATAATGATGATGATGATGATGATGAGGAGGAGGAGGAGGAGGAGGAGTAGGAGTAGGAAGAGGAGAAGGAGGAGGAAGATTATGATGAATCTATTGTAAAATTCTCTACCAGAAGGAAATTTCTTGATTATCTAAACAACTAAATGCCAATATTCAGGATTCAGTTAATGCAGGTAGCTAATGAGGGTATTTAGTGGATTATATCAAGGTTTCTTAATTCCCATTTGACTTTTAGATTTTTGTTCATTTTTAGAGACCCTGGTACATTGCTAGAAGCAATAGGAAAGGTTGGAGAAACGAATACATACCAGAGATGGTGAAGGAAAATTACAGTCATATACTCATATATACACATAAATTTCGAAATATCGACTTTTTTTATTGATGTGGCCTTCTTTCGGCATGTTTAAATGAAAGTAAGTCCTTACGTAGTCAACATGTGATCCTCGCGGTGCAGCAGAATTCCAACTCTGTTCCAAGTACAGTAAAGCAAGTTGTCTAGAACGAATGTCGTTGGCAACCGACGTCAGATAAATCACGTCATAAATTGAAAGCTGAACCACAAAATGATAGCCACTTAATAAATTTGTTGTTTGTCCTGTAATTTATAATGCACTTCACATCTCATCCCACAAATTACAATGTTATCACAAACTGCTCCACCTTATACAGTGCACTTAATGGATAAGAGGAGTGTGGAGTTTCCTGTGGGATAATGAAACATTTTTTTGCAAGTGGTTGCAAAGAGGAAATGGAAAGCCTCTGCGTATCTTACATTATCACTGTATGTTCTAGACAAGCATTTTCGCAGGTACTTTCTCCTGTGAGAAAAAAAAATTACATTGCTTTCCCATCAGTAATAAGATAATAACATCTTATTACACAATAAACTTCCGTTTTTCCCCAAATACTTGTGTAAACTTTCATAGAGTTCATTCCGTGCATCCTGAATTGATTTACAAACCCTGCCAACACCAACGAATGCACAGTTCTATAGATTACATATTTCGCTATTAATTTGCTCCAAAATAAATCGGCGCAGTTGCCATTCTCAGGGAGCTTACACAAATGTTGTTAGAGCGTACAGCAATGCAATAGTTTTGCAGTGATCCTGCTTATTAAATGTGTATGATCACTGTAAATGTGTATGATCACTGTAAAACTCTTTTATTGCTGTACGTTTCAGCAACATTGATATACGAGGTGTGATCAAAAAGTACGGTGAATGTTTAAATAGAAAAAAATTGTTACAGTGAAAGACACGTTGCCATTAATCCCCCTCACAACACTCCCCCTCGCTTCAAACACACTTATCCTACGTTCTTGCCACTTTCTGAAGCAGTTATGGAAGTCCTCTTTCGTGGTAAGTTCTCCGTGTATGGCAATTGCGTCGAAATGCAGGAGAAAATTAATAGTAAAATGCATAATATTTAGAACTGTGCATTTGTTGGTGCTGATAGAGTTTATTTGAAGTATTTTATTAAACAGCCCACTAAAATTATTATTATTATTATTTGGCTGGAAGTATTTAAATATTTTACTCATTCTTATAAAAATACAACAAATTTTGTACGTGTGGTTGTTACTCAACAGAATTTGCAAAACGCTTTCCACTAATCGATTTTTCGGTTCTTACAGCAGTTTGAAAACGATTCAAGTCTTATGAGTCAATCAGACGGAGAAGAGTCTTGGTAGAAAATGTTATGCAGCTGTGAATTTAAGTACGCCATGAATTAATTGTATCTTACGGAATTAAGTTCAGAAATTGACGGACACCTCTCACGACTTCGTGTACGTACTTGCGGATATGATTCTCAAATAGTTTTACTGTGTTTTGCGATTTACAAAATTGTTTTTGTATTTCTTAGTCTAAATCCCCCCAGTAAAGAGGAATACTTTCTGCATAATTAACTAAACTTATGTAAGAAATTCTTGCAATTGGTCTAGTATTTTTATTTGTTACAAAATAACTTATATTTTTCAAGATATTGTATTCAGCAACTGTCTTGTCTTTACAGAATAGTGATTTTAATTTTAGTTATTTATCATTGCATTTAAAATTCATACATAACTTCATGTTCCATTATGTTAGCTGTAAATTTTAACATGCCTAAAGTCGACTTCTTTATATTTTTTGACACATTCTCAGTAAGCGAATGGAGCTTTTGATCCCGGCAGATGTGTGAGCGGGTTCCTCTTTTTCCGTCTCTGCAGTACCAATTTTTATTTATTTAAAACTTCTACAGACGCTAAGCCTGCGGCAATTGTGAATGTCTGTAGCACCTGCCTAAATAATAAAGTCGTTGCTTAGCGGCACACTGTAAACAGCCTTGTGGCTGTGCTGGCATGGCACCCTTAAAGTAGCTGTTTAATTGAAACATTACTTCATGACGTACGTATTTTACCTGCACGCCGTCACGATCCTTCTACGTTTGTTGTTGACTTTTGATTTGACTGGTCTGACCTCCTTAATCTCAGCACCGAATATTTTATGCCATGTTAACTTACTGATGGCTTATTTAATGACGCATTAGTCACAAGTCTTTACAAAGCAACCGACACGGCGCATAATACAGGGTTATTCAAAATGATTGTCGGGGTCATACACAATACACTCCAGATGCAACCCCATGTAATTTCTTTCTATGGGGTTACGTCAAGGATCAGGTTTGTGTTCCTCCTCTTCCCGCAAGTATGCCGGAACTGAAGGTACGATCCAGAACCGCCATTGAAACCATCACAGCCGACATGCGGAAGGAACTCGATTATCGTGTTGATGTTTGTAGAATCACAATGGGTGTACATATAGAGCACCTGTAAGGTATGTAACAAAAACTTGGAGTGTTGTTTTAATAAATAAATAAACACATATACTGCTATCTCAAGTGTATTGTGTATGACAAGTTGTTAAAACCCCGACAATCGTTTTGAATAGCCCTATATAAGCATAATTTGTTTCGAAATGTACGTATTCTACCTGTGGCATGTTAAATGTGTGTGTGTGTGTGTGTGCACGCGCGTGTTTGTTCGTGGAATATGTGTGAATGTGTTATGGCACACCTTGACTGCTGACACACCAGTGTTACAAGAGATCCCGGTTGTGAAAACTTGTAGGGTAATCTGAGCAGAACTTGTTAGCAGGACGTTTAAGACAGGCGAACAAGTAACGCAGGAAACACGAACACTGCGCCACTCCACAAATTAACTTGGGTAGTGTGGCACTGTGTCCTGGCTGTAACTCGGTCACTGACCAGACTTGAGTACGTAGCGCTATATGCACGAAGTAAGGTGCTATATACACGTACCCATAGCGTATACCGACTCGCTACAGGCTGAACTGTCCGCGGATTGAACCCCGGTGGGGGGGGGGGTGAGATTTACCGTACAAGTCCATAGCGGCCCTTGGGCCCACCCAGTTTCCTGTGCAATGGGTACCGGGTCTCTTTCCTGGGGGGTAAAGCGGCCCAGGCGTGACGTTGAGCACCCACCCCTTCTAGAGCCGAGGTTAAAAAAAGAGTAGAGCTACACCTGTACTCCCCCTCTGGGCTTTCGTGGCCTGTTACAGGGAAATATATACTTCTTTAACCCGTTACATGGTCTGGCGCGTTCGCTGATATTTGTTTAGTTAGCTATCTTGAAGACCACCAGTCTGAACGGGATGGGGGGGATTTATTTTTTGCCTTCTTGTAAGTGTTTGTTCTAAAAACGTTTTGCTCTGATAAATACTTACCGAAGTACTCTTGAGATGCCTACAAATCGTCTGTAGGACTTCAAATAAAGTGCCAAATATTGCTGTCAGCCTGACTGACATTCGTACATCGGTGATTATTTGCGACAATTCAGAAAGGTACTGAAGCTTTATATTGCACGTCTAGTGCACAATCAGCAGTAGTTGATACGGACACAACTCCGATTTGAATCCAACTTATGACCCTTCAAACAGTTTTTAGCAATACTCCTTAGTATTATTATTTCTTTTAATTCGTTCAGTGGTTATGGAGATCTCTCATGCGGAGGCACAAGCACAGCCGGTGCACGAATATAGCGAAACTAATAAGTACGTTTTTGCATCTTTTTATTGTTAGTGCGCAATGAACAAGGTCAGAGGAAAAATACGAAAACCTAATAATAGACCTAAAGCAGTAATATCTATAGTGAAGCTGGTGACCTGTTGTCGTAGTGAGACGTGTGGATTTGAACTGTGTCTTTCACCGAGGAAGGACAGTTATATTTACTTGGACTCAAAGGTACTGCAAAGAACATGCGAGAAAATCTGTTTACTTAAAACTGTTACTAAGTGCATGAATTATTTCCGCCAGCTGAGTTTATTTTATGAGCATACAAAAGACACAAATACTAATACGTCATATAGAATTATTGGTAACGAACGTGGATACAACAATGCAAATGTTGACTGACGTTCGAGATGTGTTCAGAGCCGCATTAAACACAATATGCAGTGGATCTCACTAGATTTTATTGTACAAGTAGTAGATGTGGAACATGAAAGCAGTAACTGTGGGCACTATGAACCAAAAAATTTAACTTTCCCCAAGACCGTGATTTTTTATTTAATTTATCCTTTTATTTGTTTCTGATTACACTGCTTTTCCCTCAAGTTTTTATGTATGAGAAATTTCAAACTGTTAAAAGATGGTGCTCGTAATGAAACCTGAACGTAGCTGTGGGTAGGACTAGTTGTCTCGCGGGCCGTGATTTGCCACCCCCTGTTTTATACAGTAACTGTTCTTATCCACATCGGAGTTGCAAGGAAAGCGGTGAATACAATTAAGACAAAAGAGCTTTCAGAGAATCCATTACAACATGTTCAGACATCCGCCTGTCTTGGTCATGTTACCTACTTATTTTAATGCCACGACTTCAGGCATCTCCTTAACGCTGCACCGAAAACTATTATTACAACTTGGAGTTTTGTGAAATATTTTGGTTTTGTGACTGCAAATGGGTGTGTGGTCGGTAAAAATGGGCTTTGAAATGTCGTTTTGGTAACTAGCGCTAGTAAGACGTAAATTATTTAATTAGAACCAATAGATCTTATTGTAGCACCGTGCATTTTTTGTAGAATCACTTCAATTTATTAACCAACAAATGCACATATGTACGAAGCACACCTAGCCACTGCTCCACAACACATTCCTATACAACATGATATGCTGCCACAACACCTCGTTTGCAAATACTAATTGAATTGTGAATACTGTAACATAACTTTAGCAAGGAACAAAGATCCCTGATGATGATCTGACAATATCGAAACATGTCGGAGTGTTTTAAAATGTTTTAAAAATGTTTTATGTGAAATTATATGTGCATTTGTTGGTTAATAAATTGAAGTGATAGAACCAATAGATTTGACGTTCGCAGGGCGGTGACTATGCGGATTGTTGATTTATGGATTTCGACGACACTTCAGAGGGTCGTTTCCAGATTGTACTTATCCTGATCACATTTAGGGACGTACCGCTTTACGGGCCCACAGAAACGCTTGTCGGCCGTTGTGTAAAGTGCACTTTATTTTTGTTCGTCTTACTCTAAAATGTGATTGCTCTAGCTGCCCAATATCAACTTCCTTGAAGGTCCCTTTAGCAGGCAGACGGGCGGAGGGACATTCCGATATTTCTGTAACGTTTCTTTGAGGGCGAGTTAGAGAAAAACGAGATATAGATGTCGGCCCTTGTAGGGTGTCGAGATCCGAACTGACCCTCTGGTGGGAAGTGTTACCGTAACTGGCCTTCATTATATCACTCGAAATATATTCAGACTGTAGACAACTGCGAAACCATGGACACTGGTTTTGACATCGAGCAGGTGTTTGCGATTTCCAATGCGTTGTGTTAGCAGGGTGGACTGCCAGTTCCGGACGACCCGTTTGTTCGAGGTAGACTCTATCCCAGTTTTAATATACAGCTGGATTTGGAGGGGCGACCTGCTCACATTATAGTAGATGAACTGGATTAGAAAGCTGTATTTATGTAAATTTTACCAACTGTCTAAGCAGTATTCGGTCTTGATAAATTAATAGTCACTTACTTAAACAAAGAAAAAATTCCCTTTACTTGAATTTACAAGCAGAAGTTCACGGGAAGTATCAAACTATATTGACCCATTGTGACGAAAATCCAAAGTCGCTGAAACTGTTTCTTGGTTATGTAACAAATCGTTCTCACTGGTGTAGGTTACATAGTGAACAAGTAGGGAGTTTATAGTGAATAATAAAACGATGATAACGTGTTTCAAACCTGTAAAGATGACAGGCATCTGTTGTATGCAAGGACTCAGTCCGTACCGCGCAGTGAACACTATACCTTGGTTGTACGAAAAGCGAGCTCTTAATGTTGTATAAGGCAAAGTTGCTGTTTGTTCTGAGACCCATACGAAACATGACAGCACAATGTCGGCACCATGTAGAGTTTTTAGGTGCATTTGCAAAATTGCATAAAGCGAATGTTAGCTTCGTCATGTCTCTCTGTCCGTCCACATGGAACAACTGGGCTCCCACTGAAAGGATTTTCATAAAACTTTTTATAAGAGAATTTTTCGAAAATTTGTCGAGTAAAATTTTTGATGAACGTATGACAAGAACAATGGGCACGTTGCATACAGACCTATATACGTTTATGATTATATCTGTCTGAATTCTTCTTAGAATTAGAAATGTTTAAGACAAAAGTTGTAGAGAAAATTACAACGCGCATTTTATGTTTGAAAAGTTTTTCCCGAAAACCGTGCAGTTTACGAGACAATGTGGAAAAAATATGTTGTAGCCAGACTGGCCACGTATGTCAATATAATTCTGCGTAGAAAAGATGCCATTTCAGTTCCGCATAACTAAGGCAACATTACACACACTTCTAATTCTTTGTATTTATTGATTCGTAATTTATTTATTCCGTCCGATCTCGTAAAATACTTGATGGAAACACAACGTATTTATCATGCGATATGTTTAGCCAAATTATACGTGTGAAGAACGCCATGAGCAAACGAACATTCTTTTTTTTTCAGTGGATTATCTGGCATTTTACATGAAGACCTACGCATCTCTTATTGTTTTTGGCGACATATATTTGTGCAACACTGAATATTTTTGTATAGTTGACAGTGCCGTCTAGCTCAACAACACACACAGAATGTATTGTTGTGTTTACACTGCAATAATGCCTACGAGAACGGGCCACAATATTACGTTACATCGCATTGCCTATCTTGATGAACACTAAACCTGATGGTGCGTAAAATAACAGGTGGGATTTAAAAGGCTAACGTATTATTTTAGTGAATGCCTGAATGGGCACAGCGGGACTAATAAAAACTACAGACAACTCTTTAATTCGAAGTGGAAATCTTAAAATGCTAATAATTCTGCCTTTGCTTTCAGCTGATGTGATGACGTACTACGCGGTACTATAAATGTCAATTTTTATCAGAATTCGCTTTACCTATGACAGTGTTACTAAATTAGTGGGTGGCTGAGAAGGAATATTATCAGATAAGAGGAATTCAGTGCTGTTTCTGCAATAGCCTTTCTCACCATTATTTATACGGAACTGAAATCAGTTCCTTGTAAAATGTTCATGGTATATGCTTTCATTGTTAATAGACATAACTCAAATTATGACTTAGTGTAAGTAGAGTCCACTCAGACCGCTAGTAGGCTCTTCGCCATCTGGGCTGTTGCAAATCCTTCGGCTTCCTTACATTACAGATGTAGCTTATAATTCGCGGTGAATAAAATGTGAGCGAAGTAGTTCCACAGCTTTGCATGTCCTAAGTTAGGGAATGGAGGAGTCGGCCCACAGGTGTGGTGGGTAGATGCCGATATACCGAATCACCAGTCGCGAACAGCCGACAAGGTGTGGTGATCAAGCTGTATTTGTTGTACGTTCAAGAGACTGATAACTTCTCGTCGGAAACAAACAGTAGCATGTTACAAAATGCTATGCACGACCATCGGACATGAACGGATTCTTAGGACCTAACTACAACGCCTGGGAGGGGTAAGGTTTCGAAATGTCCTTTGTGCAAATTATAAGGAAAGTAGATTTGGTTCTGTGACAAAACTTCTGAATAAATTTGAAGCTTGAATCTCTTCCAAATCGGTGGGTGTCAACGGGGTCCCACGTGTCTAAACCTACTGGCCACGTGCCGTCTTTGGGCTTTGGGTTGCGGGGGTGGGGGTGTTCAAGGACTGTGCGAATCTACATAGCTGCCCCAGCTAGTCTTTCTGTGCCAGCCAACGCTTCGTTTCATTTCTCATAAACTCTTATTTTTGCTGTGTTCAATAAAATGTTAATAATTTCCTCGGATGTTGAGTTCAAAATAGCCTTTTGTTATTATGTATTTTCTCAGTGAACGGAGCCTAAAAGACAAACATTGGCATGCGGGGTTCCGAAATATTTTTGAAATTCGGAAGGAAATCACGGCTGTAAATAATATTTCTAAAATACAGTTCCTGCCTTACAGAATGCAGACTGTGCCCCATTACACAGACCAGCCGGTTGATTCTGCCTGGTGAAATAGTTTTTTTTTTTGTGATTAAAAATTGTTTCCGAGCTTTAAACCAGATGATGAATATGCTCACTTTGGTACTTTAAAGGGTTAAGGATACTGTTTTGTTATGTAACTGTTAACAACAACAACGACAACAAAAAACTATTATTACACCATGTAAATGAACGGCAGCGCCATTAACAAAAATGTGGTTTAGTTACATCAGCATATGATGGCCGGAAAAAGTGTGCCAGGCCGTGCACGTGAGTCGACCTTGACCGCTCGTCGGCAGTTCTGGCTGACCAGACGTAGTGTCGGAATGCATATTGCGTCCAGCCACTGTGCTCAGGAGAACCCTGGACGGTCTAGGTCAATGTTTCGGAAACTGTGAGCCGTGACCCGGAATGGTATTAACTCTATAGACGACTGAATTGATATGTGCTGCTGTTAACCTTCAGTGACTCGGCAGTCTGTGTTTTGCGTGGCATTCGCAACAAACGGTTACTTTCCCCCTAACCATAGTTAATCCTTCAAAGCACAGTTGTCTTTGTATTTAACACCCAACATTATGCCCACAGGCTGCATTTGTGGGATTCATATAATTCTTATTCTAAGCAACGGTTGTGTTCCTAACGAGCGCTAACCGGTTACTTTACCATTACTAGTTTTATATAAACTTCTCAGCAACTATTATTCGGCTGATCATATCAAGAATAATGAGATGGTTGGGACTTGTAGCACTTATGGGGGCCAGTATAGTTGTATATAGAGCTTTGCTTGGGAAACCTGAGGGAAAGAGACTGCTTGGAAGACCTAAGCATAGATGGAAGGGTAATGTTAAGACGGATCTTCAAAAAGTGGTTTTAGGGGCATGGACTCGAGTGATCTGGATCAGAATAGGGACAAGAGGTGGTCTGTTGTGAAGGCGCTCAGGAAACCTTTCGTTCCATTAAATGCGTGGAATTTCTTGACAAACTGAGGAAGTGTTAGCTTCTCAAGAAAGACTCTGCTCCGTGAGTTATTTTTATGTAAACCCTTGTTCCAAATTATGTGTTTAAAAACACCTTACCTTCCTGATATTGCACGTAAGTCTGCTAACAAAATTTTCACTTGGTTCTCAGGAAATTAATGGAATATCTGCTTTAGATCCTTATAGAAAGTTTTCTTTTTTAATAATCGGTTATACTTTCAGTTGGAACAGCACATTCCGAGCAATTATGTATCGCCAGCGACCTGTTAGCATTATAAAGTACACGGCATGTCATCACCCACAACTTCCGCTCGCAATTCTGACCTCATTTCCTGTATGTACACAAAGTTGTGTCCGTAATGGACGATTTTCACTTCCATTTCCCTAGAACAACGTAAATAGTCTGCTGATTCAATACCACGTTTTCCTATCTGATATCCGGTACTTCCACTAATTTTAACTTATCATTTTCTAATTCTCTGTCAGGTATTGTGAGCGAGGCCTACAGAGATTTCTGACATCACAGAGTTCATGTTAGTTTTCCATTTCCAAAGGATCTGTCCCATTGCGACACCCTAGTGGCATTTATAGTATGATGCCTGTTTAGAGTAAGTGATAGCGCCTCGTGCATTCCTCAAGCTTGAGAACCACCGCTTTTCGACTGTCCACGACTAACTGTTCAGTATTTTCACAGCCACCTTTCATCTGTGTTTTCGACTGCAGTGTTTTATTTTCATTTTTCAGTAACTTTTGATCGAAGCATTTTTGACTTATGTAAAATGTTTACCGAATTGTATAAAACTGAGGGTCTAACGACAATGAATATTAAGACAATGTGAGGCATATTTAATAAACTACAAGGTGTCACGTTCGAGAAACACTTAGTCCTAATACAGCGAGTTACTCTCGAAATGGGCCTAGGGATGTACGTAAATCTAGCTGTTAACTTAAGATGTTTGTTACATTTTGCGGGTTTTAACTAAAATTGGATTATGACGAAGTTAATTGACTTTCCCCGTAACACTTTTCGTGAGAATCTCTTAAACGTTCAGAGGAGAGACAAATGGAAGGACACGCTGACAGAGAGAGACAAAGTAACAGCTTCCTTCCTTCCCTCCCCTGCAAACCATATCAGCCACTTCACTGGTTGAGTTGTTCTGGTCCATCCGAAATATTAAACGTAAGGGCCGGTTTCGTTGCCGTAATCGGTTCTAACCTCAGTGGGATTAGAGCGTTTAGAATTTCAGTAACTGTTGGGAAGCTGAATGCAGCACTTTTGATGTGTTCATCAGGGTATGTAATATCATCATCTGTTGGTAGTCTAAGGGAGCAACAAGACGGATGCAATGAAGTTGCCATGTTTGGTAGATGACATGTGGTCGACATACCCACTTACTTTGTCAATTCAGAACCGTGACTTGGCATAGATGAGAATACACTGCATGACAATGGCCCCAAGGCCGCATCTATCCGGTGTAAGCTCATGCATTCAACACCACTGTCTGTACCTTAAAATCAAGGCGGTTACAAAACTATTTTTGTTTTCGGTGTACAAACCTTTCTTGGGTGGGTAATTATTTTGGTTGGCACGTCATATCAGCACCTTAAGTTAGCTACACGGTCGTGTAAAATTGTAAAAGTTCAATTTTTGTTTTCTCAAACTTTTTTCTTTCCTACTTTTGGCGCAACAACCCCCCAGTGGGCCAGGGCCTCCTCATTCACGAGGTTTCTAGATCACACACAACGACGCACCACAGTCGGTAGGACTCCTCTGGACGAGGGATCAGTTCGTCGCAGAGACCTCTGCTTGACAACACACAACACTCACAACAGGAATACATCCATGCCCCCGCTGGGATTCAAACCCACGATCTCAGCAGGCGAGCGGCTGCAGACTTACACCTTAGACCGCGCGGCCACTGGGACCGGTTCTTTAGCTTTTACTGATGTTAAATTAAGGGTGCTTTAACGTGAGGTAAAATGTTTTGAACTCAACAAAACAAATATTCTTTCTATTAACATTATCCTTATTGTTGCACCGTGTATATCGTCGAATTATTTAATTAGTATACCAACTGATGTGCATACAAAAAAACTCCACATTAAAATTGCTCCGACATGTTTCGATTCTAAGATCATCATCAGGGAGCTATATTTTCCTCGCTAAAGTCACTATTAAAATTAGACACTGATTAATTTCGTTGTATAAACAGGGTGTTGTGGCAGCATGTCTTATTGTGTAAGGTTATGTTGTTGAGAGTGCCCGACTACGGGTGTGCGTCCTGTGCTTTGCTGCGTGATCACGCACGTTTCGCTACGAACACACAACTTCTGTTAAAGTCCGCAAAAAAAAGAAGCATTGCTTGTCCTTATATTTTTGTAAAAGCATATCACGCTTAAGTGTCGGTCTGTTGAGGGTCGGTCAAGTTTTTTGTCCGCTGTAAAAATGGGTAACGGGGGGGGGGGGGGGGTTTCGCCTTTTTGTTGTGTCTTGAGCGATATGCGTTCATCTACATGCTGCACTTTACAATTAATTATGGAAAATAAATGCCGTGCTAGAATGTCCGAGAAGTGGCAGATTAAAATTTTTAGGCGCTTCCGCAAAATTGCAAAGAGCGACTATAAGCTTTCTCATGTCTGTCTGGCCGTCCGCACGGAACAGTTCGTCTGCAACTGAAAGTATTTGCATGAAGTTTAATATTTTAGTGTGGGCCGGGTAGCTCAGTCGGTATAGCGACTGACTACGGGCTGTAAGGTCCGGGATCGAATACCGGTGGGGATGAGATTTTCCGCCCGTCCAGAGCGGCCCTGGGGCCCACCCAGCCTCCTGTACAATGGGTACCGGGTCTTTCCCGGGGGTAAAGAGCGGCCTGGACGTGCTGCTGACCACTCACCCCCTTCTAATGTCGCGGTCATGGAAGAGTAGAGCTATACGTGTACCCAAACTCTGGGCCACACCGGGCCTGTAACGGGAACACTTTTTAATATTTGAGTAATTTTCGAAATTTGTCTTAAAAATTCCGGTTTTATTGAAATTTGACAAGGAAACGAGTACTTTACATGAAGACCTTTGTGCATTTTTGATCATATCCTGCTCAGTTCTTCTTAGAATGGGAAAGTTCTGGACGATAGTTGTACAGAAAATCAAAACACACACATTGTGTTCAGTAACCTGATTCCGAAAATCGTGCAGTTTATGAGATAGTGTGGAAAAATAGGTAGAGCCGGAGAAGCCACACGTGACAACACGGAGCATGCTCATTGCATGCTGGATAACTTAGGTTACAAATACACACTCAGAATATATAATATTTATTGCCTTTCCAGGGTAGCAGTGGTTACTCGAACACGCCTCACTGTAACGTGTATACGTGAATTGTCTGTCGTGTTATTTATGAATAAAAAAAAAACAAATTGCGACAAAAATAAGTTTTGGGCCACGAAGGTCTCTTATTTCGGACACTCGCCGTTCTCTTAAATTGGGCTGAGCTTTACGATTGGGTTGTTAGGACCCTCCTTCGTCTTTAGGAGGTCCTGAGTTACAATCGTGTGCCAGAGACTCGCTGGCTTGCAGTCTCTCACCGTTTTTCTCAGGCACAATATGAAAATTCAAGGATATGTTTTTGACCCAGTTGTCTGTTAAGAATATGACTGTGCTTATAACTAGCATGAAAATAATATTTAGGTAATTTTTAAGAAAGCTTTCAGATGAGAAGGACAGGATGGCAAGTGTTTAAGCTTGCCAGTCGAGGTCATTGTATTGATGTCAGTTTTACTGCGGCCGTTCTGGGGAACACCGCACGGCTGTCGTCTGTATACTTTGTGCACATACCAACCAAGGTTTTGTCCTGAAAGCAAGTGCATGGGACCGTTTCACACACATTATCCACATTATGTGACTGTACGACACCAGAATGACAGCACAGCCAACTTCCGCCATTGTTGGCCAGATGATACCGTATCTAGGCGTGTTTCATTGACCGCATTATTTAGAACAGCCGGCATGCGTGTTTATTTTGAAGGTTGGGTATGGGCCAAAGTGTGGTCTTATTTAGAGGGGGGTTACTGTGAAAAATGTTAAAATGTACAAAACTGTAATTTTACGATTTTCTTTTTGTGTGGTTTTATCTTGATCTTTCAACGGTACCAGAACCTCTGACTGAGCATGTTTGAAAACAAGGTGCCGAGGAAAATATTTGGATATAAGGAGAAGGTAGCACGAGGCTAGGAGGAATTTCATAATGAATAGCTTCATATTTGGCACGATCGATGAATGATTACTGTTACTGTTTTATTACCAGGATTATCTTATCACGAATGATAAGAGAGTGTGTGTACTCGTAGAACCCATGGGACGGATGAGAAGTACTTACAAAATTCTGGTCGAAGAACCTGAACGGAAGAGACCACTTGGAAGAATAAGCCTAGATGAAGCGGTAATATGAAATAGTAATAAATAAAGAATAAATAATATTGAAGAAGCAGTGAGGGGGGGGGGCCGCGGACTAAACTTAAAAGGCTCAGGGTAAAATCTAGGGTTGAGCTCTTTTGAGTACTATAGAAGGCGAAGAATATAGTAATAGGGTGAGAGACTTATTTTATTCAGAAGGGTTCTGTACGTGGAGTTACTTAAGGTTGCTGGTCCAGACAACTTTGAAGGTTCGAAATCACAAAACATATTCCGTTTGAAATGTAAATGGGAACAGAAGGTTTAGTTAGGTCAGCATATTTAATTGGTAAATCTATGTTCTGAAGTGTGGCGTCGCTTAAATAAATATTCAGGACACCTACCAACCTACATCATAGACATGTCGTTAACAAACTGTGACGGCGTCGCTTGTCAGGAACGTTTTGCATAGTACAATTTCTCTGCATTTTACTTCGTTATGTTTTCAAAACTTTGATTGACAGTAAGCAGTTACTGTAGCACAGGAAGGCGGCAAATGTGTGTTATGTGCGTTGTGTTCGTTTTTCTAGAGTGGGTGGTTGTTTGTGCATTTTTTCAATAAAGATTTCTATCATAGCGGTATGATTTTTTTTTGCCTTAGGGATGCAAAGATTTTTGTGTGGCAGTAGATGCTGCGACATCGAATATCACATTTTAAATTATTTATTAGGGTAACCTGGAAGTTTTGAAAAATCGTGGAGTGAATTAGTGATGGTAGTGTTGCATCGTCAACTTCATTGATAGGGGAAGTAATTTCTCGGGGTTCTAAACCAGGGGATGTGAGAAGTGCCCGGACAATTTGTGTCACTTTTTGTACATTTTTGTCTTATATTATTATGTATTCTACCATTCAATGATAAAATAAAATTATATATGTACTTATTCTAACGCAACAATATATTTATTCTATTAATGGCAATTAATATAATGACTATATTGCTGTGTTGGACCGAGTACATATACAATTTTATTTTATCATTGTACTTCAAACACAACGGGATGTCCTCTAAAAAAATTCTACCATACGTTGGAGGTTTATTAAATTGACCTGTCAACACAGTTCCTTCCTGTAGGGTGACAATATATGTGCTTTACCGCTTTCAGTAACCATATTAACGAACGTGTTGACACCTGGTGGACGTAAACATGGGTGAACTTGTTTTGTAATAGCTTTGTTCTGATGATCTTACTTGAAGCAACAGATGCACTTGACTAATAAAATGACTGGGCATGTGTCGCCTCAGTACGGTGCCCTGACCTTAGCCCAGTTCTGCTCGCGTTCATCAGTTTTGTTTGCTCCTGTTGTTAGTTGTGCTACTGGTTCCGCGCACATCCCGGTTAAATTGCGTCCGAATATTGGCTATGACCCGGTTAATGTTTGCATGTTAATGTCTGCTGTTTCCTTCATCACCAACAGTATGCGTGTTACTGACTTGTCGCTTCCGCGCACATCATGTCCACAGGCCTACACCAAGAATGTCGGGTATGGCACGCAATGGAAAAATTACACGGCATCATCATGCAGCGGATCGACCGAAAATTAAAATGGAAAGGAACGGTAACTCCGGGATAGCTCAGTCGGTAGAGAGACTTGCCACGGGCTGCACGGTCCGGAGATCGATTGTCGGTCGGGGCGAGATTTTCCGCACCCTTCCAGACCGGGCCTGGGGCCCACCCAGCCTCCAGTACAGTGGGTACCGGGTCTTTTTCCCTGGGGTAAAGCGTCAGAGCGTGGCGTTGACCACCCACGCCCATCCAGCGCCAAGGTTAAAGAAAGAGAAGAGTTATACCTCTATTCCACCTCTGGACCTTCATGGAACATCTATAAATTCTACTAGGCGACAAGACTGGAAATTTCTAACCCATTACAACAGGAACACGAAAAATGCGATATACCGTATTTGTGTTTGAGCGGCTAACCGATTGGATATTACGCCATGCAGGTTTAAGTACTTTTCGGAAGAGCTTGCTGCCTCAATATTGCGAGTCCAAGAAGTCAAAAAATAATTATTCTTTGATTTTTTGGATCCTGAAGGTATTCAGTGAGACCTGAATCTTCATCAACATATATGTGAGAGCCAGAAATATTGCATTTGTTTTGGTTAAAGGAATGCCAATACTGAAAGAAGACTGGGTAGTGCTGAGTTCGCCACGAGAAAAATATCTTCGAAATATTCGTGGACGGATAGTACAGTATTCGATTGCCGTGTTGTGGGCGTTACCTTCTTGGTGGGAAGGGCCTGCTTCGTAACTTGCAGACCTGAACTTTCGCGCTAAGGTCGCAACTCAAGATTCATGTTTTCTTCCCCCACGTATTCCTTCGCTGCTAGATATCATCAGTAGCTATACATTTCATGTATATATCTGGCCAAGATACACTATAGCCGTTCCCAGTGTCCGCGCGGCCTAAAGCGTGGGTCTGCGGCCGTTCGCTTGTTGAGATTGTGGGTTCGAATCCCGTCGGGGGGATGGATGTCTGTCTCTTGTGAGTGTCAGGTAGAAATCTCTGTGGCGGGCTGATCACTCGTCCGGGGGTTTTCTACCCAATGTGGTGTGAGTGTGATCTCCAAACCTCAACAATGAGAAAGCCTGGGCCCATTAGGGCTTTCGAGCCATGAGTGAGACATGGAGATGTATAATAAAGAATACATGGTACTGAATGCTTCACATATTTAATATGAAGTCTTCACTGACAAGCAGCCCCGGTAGATACGCTCTCATGTTCACAATTTGCACTGCTCAAACCAACACGTATGTTCGGTATTCCTGTAACAGGGCTACGGTGCGACGTGCTGCCTGCTTACGCGTTTTATAATCCTCCGCTGCATGATACGCAGCTCCGAGTTCGTAGAGACTGACACATATATATTGTTCGGTTATTATTTCTGCTTCTTTTACAGGACGTTCAGTCTCAGATTGGCTAGGTGGCCAGTTACCCTGAGCATTTCTGTTTTTTCACACTCACTGCAGGCATGTATTTGCTTAGCATATTCTATACGTTACGACTTCTTTTTCCACACCCTTCCCACTTCGTCGTCGGCATATTTCCCATATTCATTTTTCTATAACATATTTGGTGGAATAAGACTCGGAATGTGCACCAGAAATAAGCTGTATCAACTCTTGGCCACGTCAGTACCGAAGAGGTGCATCTGTGTAGTCGTGTTCATCTTAGGAACAATTAATCAGTCGGACTTCAGTGTCAAGTATAGGATAATTGATTTTTTCGTTGTAATTTACAATTATTCACAGAATGGATGGTTTAGTATCGAATTTGATATCAGTCGTGGAGTGTATTTTTTTTTAGTTCGCCGGTATTAGTGTCAAGCATGAAGTGAATTTCTTAGTTCCTGGAATTTTGGTGTCAGGTACGGAGGATATGCTTTAGTCCCTAAAATTTTGGCATCAGGCAAGTAGTAGACTGCTTAGTCTCTCGGATTTTAGTGTCAGGTGTACGGTAAATCGTTTAGTCCCTGTACTTACAGTGAAAGGCGTGTGGAATGCAAATCTTTGTCCCTCACATTTTATTGTCAAGCGTGGAGTGGATTATTTACTGCCTGGAGTTTTAGTGCCAAGCATGGATTGAATTATTTGCATCCTTAAATTTTTGTGTCAAATATAGCGTGAATTTTTTAATCCCTCGAATTATAGTGTAAGGCGTGGAGTTAATTGCTTAATTTCTCGGAACTGAGGTCAAACACGTACTGGATCGCACAGCGCTACGCACTCTGGTACCGTACTTCCTTCTCTGCGTAGATATCCAAATAACGTTCGTGACATGTAACGTGGCGTTTAACTGTCTTACTTACCTGTCAGACCTCACAGCGAGACCTCGTTTTAGTGCACAAGTGTCTGAATCCTACTTATAATTCACGTAGACCACAGGTGGGCGTCATAGCGAAATACGTACCTGTTTTCATTTTCACCGGTCCGTCATTCAGAACACTGTAACAGGACTTCCTGCCTGTAACCATTTTGATAGTACCGAATGTGTTGTTTGTGGACCGCACATCAAATTAACGTATAATGGGTATTTCGTCTGTCCTTTTTTTTTTTTTTTTCGGTTTTTGTTGAAATTTTATTTTGGGCTCTATGCGTTACCTTTTGTCCGCCGAATTAAATTTTTACAATGTATTATTTACCGTCAAAAAACAATACTATAAAAATAAATCGAAATTATATA
>Ga0123352_10004331_pt1 | contig 20885 bp, 7 predicted proteins | sample TergutLab28metaG_FD_89700 | JGI IMG/M metagenome (GOLD analysis project Ga0123352, IMG submission 89700) | Labiotermes labralis P1 segment gut microbial communities from Petit-Saut dam, French Guiana - Lab288 P1 | ecosystem: Host-associated > Arthropoda: Insects > Digestive system > Gut ...
ATTCACAGTGTTTTGGTAAACATTACATTTGACATCCGAAAGATGACGATTCATTAATCTTGGCATTTTAATCCCGAAAGTCATTTCACTTATTAACGGCCATTGACGATATTCAAGGTACTCTAATTTATATAACCGACCATGCGCACATTTCTGAGCGAATATGTTAATTTACAAATCAACCAAAATTATTCCTTCGGTAATGGCAACAAAGAGCAAGGACACTCGCTTCATTACATACTGCATTGCTGTACTTGTTGTTCCTCATTTTTCAGTTTCGTAATCTCGTCTCAGCGACGAAGCAGAAAATTATTTTTTAATACTTTAATTTTTTTACATAAAATTGTCACTTGTAACTGACTGGACTTACAATACAGTCCCCATATTAAAAAGAAACCCTAACCTTAGAAATGATTTATCAAGTTAAGGTACTAGCAAAGTTTCTTACGTGAAAATATAAGTAGCATATACATAATTTAAACTAAGTTCCTGTGGCATAAATGAAATTCTTTTGTTTCGAAAGGCATAAATAATACGCACCCTTATTTTATGTATCTCAATTCTATAATTTGTAATAATTGTCATTTACCAGTACTTAGAACTTTAGCAACAGTACATCCGTCACATTTACAATTTTGTTAAAGAAACTTACTTTCATGTTCGGGGTCACACAGAAATGGTTTAAAAGCTGACTTGAAAAATTAATAGTTTTAATTGCAGATGCAGCTAGAGCGATTCTCAATATTTTGTAGTATTTAGAAAAATCGGAAACTTCAACGACAAAAAATCAACTTACACGTTAGTGCAGCCGAAACCCGAAATATCATTCATATTTCACGTACTTTAGTCAGTGGTCAATGTCCAAAATATTACTGACGCTAGGCGTCTAAATTATGCAGCAATTAATTCTGGAATTTATTTCCATCCGCTCTATTGTCAATATTATTTAGGTTTGTTGTTGCTTTTACCTGGTATTTAACTTCACAAACTTCTAAAGCATAGTTCACTCAGTGCAAGTATGTTATGAATTTGTACTAAATGATAGGTTCCTATCATTCCTAAACATTCGTGCTAAATGTCATCTGCATTTGTTTTGAGGAAAATGCTGCATTATATATTAATAACTTTTAAATTAATTATTTCCTGATTTCTAATGACATGTATTTAGTGCATTGCGAACTTAAACATGAGGATTTGATTCCAGTTGTTTTCTCTTTTTTATATAAATTATGTTATCAGAAGCAAGAAAGAGGCTTTTAAACTTCTCTAATCCTGAGACCTGAGACACACTTTGTGTGCTAGTGGTACTAATTTATATGAAGTAAAAAGAAAAGACGAGGAAAATTCCGAAATCCCACTTTACTGCAGTATAATCTCCGGCCCTATGCACTTAAAATAACTTTCATTTCCATAGATTCTATTGCGAAGAAATTATTATATTAGTACCTATTATATTTGGTGTAAAATGTTTGGGTATAACCTCCAAGTTTCACATCGTTGTGATAATTTTCATTTTTCGTTTTGACGTTGCACTTGCTGCGAATGTGACTTCCATTTGGGGGATGTTATTAAAATGTTATATTGGCAATTTTTACCAAACTTTTACGTGATTCAAGTTGTAAAATATGACAAAAAATAAAAAATATATATACTTATATACATATTTTTTTATCTCGCCGTTCAAAAAATAAACATTCTATGTACACTTTACCATCTAAATATCTGATGTTACGGCGTAATACAAATGGAATTTGTACGCCAGGTAATTAGATAAAAATACTGACACGGTCATAATGTTCAATATTCTTTTCTGTCTATCTGAATGTTATTACGCAACATGCTCCTTCATGTCGTTATCTCCTATGGTAGGTGGTATTAATCCTATGACATATTCTTCGTGTTGTTACGCCAAGTTATTATGCAGCCATTGATGTCCTTTTACATTAAGTTTACATGGGACATAATTAAGGAAAATACTAACGCCATCATAATATTTCATATTTACTGATTACATCTGTGAACATGTACTTTGTTAAGCAGATCACGAATGTACCTACAGAATGTAATGAATTTTTTTTGCGAGCCAGCAAGAAAAAAACATTTCGACAAGATATTATTTTGAGGTTACGTATGAGGGAAGAAGATACTTTGGACAATACCAAAGTCGATATGCTTCGTGTAAATAATCATTTCTTTGAATAAATATGACTGATTATAATGATGTTAATCACATTCTATAATATACATACAATTGAAAACATGGATAAAAACTTGCCCCTAATTAACTAAATAATATGACCAAATGAGACAGGTCCGTTTTGCAAAGAACTGAATGAACCTCAATAGTAGATTTGAGTGCATGCCCTACATTGCCAAATTTAAGTTGGCAAGTCTGTAAATTTGTTGAGTGGGAATAATCTGAAGCTGCGCTTTGTAAGTAACACAAAAGCTGTAATTACTTTCGACTTAGGTTTTGCTGCTAATTTCCTGCTGGTAAACCAAATGTGTGTTAATACATACACAGGTACTCTTCTTTCCTCTTTTGCTTTTATAGAGTGTCAAATTTTAATTCGTAAAGCTGAGCTTTTGATGCTTAGCTGGGACATGGTGGAAATTGTTTCTGGTAATATTTCGACACAGAATGCTATCCCTATGCTTGCATTTACCACAAACAAGCACACATGTGACGTCGAAATATTTGGTTATAGAAGTATGCTTTTTTATGCCACAGTTGAACCTTACAATAACTTGTGATGTGCCAGGTTTTAATTACATTGAAACACAAGCTCGCCAACTGTATAAAATCTCCCCTTTTAAGAATTAATTCTCAGCAAGTTTCAGTCAATCTGCCAAAACAAATTAATTTTAAGTAGTTAAATATAACATTTTTTTAAGCTTGGCGGTTTGTTTACACATTGTTGTGTCCTGTAAAAACTTATTTTAGACCACGACCCATATATTTCAAAAAGACAGTTGTAAATGGTAATTTTTTTAGTCAGTGTAACTAGTACGTTATTAGAGGAGCCAATTATAAAAGAAATTGAACAGAACCAACTTACATGGTACGGCCATGTCCAAAGAATGGCAGAAGGAAGATTACCCAAACTAACGTTGAAGTGGATGCCGAAACAAAAGACAGCACGAGGAAGACCGAAAAAAAACTGGATGGAAGTTATAGGGAAGACCATGAACGAAAGAAACTTAAATGAAGGCCAGTGTGAAGATAGGAAGCTGTGGAGTCTACGTGTCGGACAACGTAGAACAACATTTTGAAACCGACATACATACATATAACTAGTACGTTATTAACAGTTCTAGTGAAGACGAAAGTTAAATTAGCTATCCAAACACTTAAATAAGAAAGCGCACGTGGTGCAGTTAGAATCCTAGGTTGATACAGTCCCCACACGCTTGCGCCTTTGTTAATAGAAATCTCCATTAACAAAGAATTTCTGCTTGTAAAGTAAAGTACAAAAGATAAACAAGAATTAAGGTTTAAATTTCAGTGCTGTAAATCCTAATACAAATTTAGGCTATATTGGACATTCTTCATGTGAGTTTTGAGATTTTGTTGCGGGAGTACTAGGTTTATAGTCTTCCGCAGTACATAGCCTTGTGTTTAGTAAAGAGGTAATATATTTTGGAGGTGTAACTTACCTTTGTCTAACAAACAGACGTAATAAATCTACTACAATTATTGTGCATTAAATTGCATGTGGCGCAATTCAGAAAAAGTAGCAGAAATTTCCTTTGAAACTTTGTTGGCTCGCTGGATTATCTACACTTAATTAAAAGTACGTTGTGTGGAATGTCTTTAAAACAGTACATAAAACATTAAAAATTTTATCGTGTTAAATAAGGACAATTAGCCTGAAAACAGGTAAATCTAAAAAGAGATAAATAATATACATATAAGGTAACATCACGGCGCGTTCGGATCCTTGGCATGAGTTCTGGTCTTAATTATCCATTATCAGGAATACATTTGCACCTCTATATGTCATCTTGTCGAAAGCAATATGTTTGAAATATTATTACGTACTTATCTAACATTATTTTAGTTACACAGAAGCAAGTAAATTTCTTTGCGCCACTTTATGTTCGATCATCTATGGTCGGCCTGGCTGTGTGTATTTATTGTAATTTTCACGTTGGTGCCATTATTTTCGGATAAAATATATTGAACTCGAAACATTTTCTATGAAACTTCTCTCAATTCAGTGAGAGTTCATTGAGATAATAAAATTAACGCACTTAGGTCTATATCAGACGTGACCGACACACTGTTCGATTTCAACCAAATCTGAATTTTCTCGACGAATTTTAAAGAAAGGCCTAAATATTAAATCTGAAGAAAATCCGTTCTGGGAAAGCCAGAGCTCAAAAGGACACGATCAGCTTTGAACTGAGAACCATCATAGGTGCTTGGATATATGCTGCCGCAGACTGTAAAACTTAAAAACCAACCACAACGGTTTTAATTTTATTCAATACAAAGTATATACATATTTTACAAGAAATGTTTTGACTGTCCCTTAATTATAACATTTTAAAAAGTACGTATATAATTTATACACACAACGTATGTTAACTGCAAGTCATACTACAATTTATGAAAATTTCTAAACATTATTTCACCGTTTCTACTGGATTTTTCCTTCGGACACGCACTCGCTGAAGATTGTAGGTTTTTAACGAAATATGTAGGAATTTTACCTACCTCTAGTATTCATATTTATCTGATATAGTAGGTTTTGGTTGGTTTAATAGAAGAATACAGCGACTTTTATTTTCTTGATAAAGTATTTTCTCGCATTGCCAATTCATTATAGAAACTTATATTTCTGTAGGTGTCGTGTACCTACCGTTTGTTTCTGATTGTTCACAATATAATCCGAACACACATAACACACTGTCTATACAGGAGCATTCGGTTCGTCCGTTGCAAGCAGTAAGTGATTTTTCGCATGTAGGAACATCGAGACAAGGTCTGCTTCGTTTACTGTCAGAGGTAAAGAATACTCTCTTAGTGTTATACGCAGATACAGATCTGTTTATCGTGTCAAGCCTTTCGCATCAGTACAATCATATTGCCAATACTCACTTCAAATATCACACAGAATTTCCTTCGCTTCCCCCTTACGTTTTTACACTTATGTTTACCGAAGGCTGCTTCCAACACAAGAGAACATTACTACATACTGATTTTATTATGTTTTTCCGTCTTCTATCCTTGCTTTGATTTCCCTCTTCTTCGTATTTTCTCTTCCCATTTTTATTATTTCCCTTTGCAATCTCCGACGAATCGCATTTTGTTCCAGCTTAAGACTAAGGCTACTGCCACACCGTCTTTCAGCCGTTTGGCAAGTACACTAGCCTTCTATTTCCACTTGATAAGAAACCGTTTCTCGCGTTCCCATGCCAATAAAACTGACGACAACCTGCTGTCAATACAGCAATTTTCTGAGTTGTTTCCGTTTGATTATACCCGTTGCTTCGAATCTGCTCTTTCTTTCTCATATAGCTACCATATGCTATAAATACACAAACACCCTTCCAAATACGGATCCCTTGGATATACACCAAGTGTTTCGATATATTTCGGGTATAATAAAATGAGTAATAAACGGGAACACTTTCTGCACAACTTATATTACATTAGTTGGTAATACAACTTTATGATCGGAGAGGTAAAATTTCAAATACAATTTAAATGATCAGTTGTCTTCTAGTATTGAGTGATAGGAATAAGAAATTACAGACCAAAGAAAATAGATTAAATAAATGTAACGACGGTATAAACTAATCGCTTTAGTAATTAAAATAGGTTTAAGTAAAACGCAAATATATAAATAAGTGTAAAAAATATATGGCTGACAAATTATATACAAATTCGTTACATTACACAAAAAGATACGTCAAACCCAAAGAAACTTAAACCTAGAAAAATACTGACCGACAGAATTTCCTTCAACCTTTTCGTTATACTGTTTCTTCTATGTATAAAAACCTCCCGAATAATCGACATAAATATGAATATGTCTCTTTCATATTAGATCGGTATTTTGTTAAGAATGACACATTATTGCCTGGTATTTACAAAGGTATACCAAATATCTTCTCCTTAAAAATTATGAACCAGCTTGATGGGACAAGTAGGAAGAAAGTTCTTCAATTCAACCCAAGATATCAGAACTAGAGTTGTCGAAAAGCCAGCCCCGCGCCATATATTAAATAAAAACCAGTGTTCTTTTATGGAAAAGTCCGTAAACTCGTTGGTGACAAACAGACTAACTTTCGCAAAAATCATCAAATTTTTAAATAAAGCTTAATATGAATGTGACAGAAATGACATATCTGAGTCAGTATGTTATATTACATAAAAATATAATGTCACCGAAAATATGGGTTTTCGGATCATCACATTAAATTTCTTGGAATTACATAAAAATTAAGGGATAGACTATGGCTATGAAGTCTGAGTCACTGTGGGGTCATTGAGATTTTTCATTGACTTAATCCTTCCGGTCTACGTATGGCCCAAGGGTCGACTCAGTCTCAAACAGATGTTAGTACTAGAGATAACTCCTAAAGGATAAAAGTGGCCGATGCGTAGGGCTGACAACATTGTCACCTTCATGTACCGATTGTCTAGAAATTCTGGGAGCCTCAGCCTCCTGGGGTCATAAAGGCCTGTAGAGGAATGGATCTTGTTTAAAATAATTATGAACGATTTCGGACCCCCTGTATCTGGTGACAAGGAATCTCTTTTTAAAGGAGTTTTCAGCAGTAAGACGCTCAGGTAGGTATATATTTTTTGTTTTGTAGCCTAGATATAGCCACTACTTGCCTTTCATATGACAGAAAAAATTACGTCGTATAGCAATCAGGAAAAAAGATTTTAAAATAGGGCGCTGCTTGCTAGTGTCGACCGCAATATTCCACATTTCGCAGATGTTTTAGGAATATTCTCAAACACCTTCGGAAAGTTGCTAAGCAAAGAAATGGCAAACCAAGTTAGAAACACTTAATAAGGCCATGACATTTCGGCCTAAATTATAAAAATATATTTTTTTCTAAATTCAAAAGAATTTCGCCTTACTTTTTACCTGAATTGCAGGAATTTAGAACAAAAACTAAGGAAAAATAAAAGAAATTAAACCTACTGAAAGCCGGGAGGTTTTTCCTTAGCAGTATGTTATAGCTATAAGGAGCCATTGTTTCCAGTCGACTGAAATATCTGTTTTAACCACGTCTACAAACAATTGCTCAATCCGTTAATGGGATAAGATGGAACAGCGAAATTTGCAGTATCAAAACTGAATACCCTTTTCTCAGTGGAGAACATCACTACTTCCAGATAAAGCAGCATGAAACTCTGTCTAAAGTATATTCATAACTACTTCTAGCTTCTCCCACGCATAAGAATGAAAGAATGCAGTCCGTTATAAAGGTCGTTTAATTAACATTTTATTACATATAGGAAATACGTAAATATTTTATGTTATACACCCTTGTTGTTTGCAAAGATGTAAAGCGTGTCACGTGCTTCTGATAACATGCCAATTCGTGCTTGTAAGAATGTTCTTTTAATATTTATGGCACTATTGTCTCTTACACCCGTCTCAGAAGGCACACAACTGCATTATTAACTAACATTTGTTTCTTGATCACCACAATGCAACAAGCAAAAATTAAAAACTGGTATTATTTAAAAGATATATCTTAGAATATTAGGTTTATTTTCATGGTTTAATAGATCAAATTTAATTTATCTTATGTATTTCACGTAATACTGCAAAATTTCAAAAAGTGCCACTTATTCGTACACATGTCTCGATGTCTTACAAACTTTTGTGAATAATTGATATCACGAAAAGCTCTAACTTTAAACCATCATGTCACCTCGAGACAAGTTTTAATGTGGATTATTTGATTTTTTTTAGTTTTATTGTATTAAGCGAATAAAACATTATTATTGCTCTTACCTTTCCTGTATCTTAGTTTCGTTTTGCCTTGTAGATAGTAGAAACATATACTTGTTAATTTTTATTACTTTCCGAAAAGCATAACTCAATGATATTCTAATATATTATTGCATTCATGTAAAACAAGTACTAATCTCTGTGTAAAGTTTATTTCGATCTATTTACGTCGAAATATCTCTGTATATACTCCATTTAGTTTTGAGTTAACTACTTCAGGTATATTCGTGTCAGCCATTCACAAAACAGCGATTTCAGTAGCAAAATGGTAAGGCATTCCTTCATGATCTAATCTCCTTTAATATTTATGTTCATCATTTACATAAACTGCGCTGACAAAGAGGATATTTTTTCTTCCAACCTACATCTGCTAATCAATTAAAGTACGTGGCCTGGCTTATAGATTTTCTTAACAAATTATTTTTATATTCATACACAATTATTTCTTAGCATTACTTACTCTTTTCTGTCATCCTAACATACGAGTGATAAAGACTAGCAAATACACAAGTGACCATTTATGGATGACAGGAAGTAGTCATAGTATATCAAAATAAGGATGACAATAATGAAACAACTGCGTAAGGGAATGTAATTATAGAAAGAATTATAAAATTAAGACAAAACTTGTTGCAATTTACACCACGCGTGGTATTATTAAGTTACAAGCTATATCAATATTGAATTATTTTAAAAAACGTTTAGGAGAAAAAGGCTGATTTATAACTACAGATTTTCGAGTTTGCTCCAGCAGTGATGACATTATAATACCTTGTATGTGTTGTAAGGTACTTGATGGTGAATATGACATTCGGCACATTCTGTCATGGTTGTGTATCATAAACTGTAGGTTCATATCGTGGTATTGCGATGGTCAAATAAATATACGTTAATTCGTTCTTAATTTCCTTAATGACATTTTCAATTGCAGAAGTTCATATCTTCAATGGAAATGAGAATATAACCACGAATATTGAGTGGATATGAGCAGCACGGAACAGTGTGTTTAAGCTTGTTGCTACATCACCTCCAACCCCTAGACAGATTGACGGGATAAGAAAAAACTCTTATCACTTATATGTGCGCAATGAGTGAAGAACTTTAAAGCGTTCGCAGTTGAAACCTGATATACCTCAATTACAAGTCTACAGAGTCGTTAAGTGTACACCAAAATGTTTCGTGAGACTACTCCCTTGAATGAAAAATATATAGGTACATAAATTATTTATTCAATGCTAACAAGTATAAAATATGTAATGGTGTCTAAATCTTCCATTAATAATATTAGAAAATTTGATAGAATATTGTGGCTTCAAAATATAAAGCTAAATTTGAATGTTTTAATGAATTAATATTTTGAAATCAAGGGCCGGGTAGCTCAGTCGGTATAGCGACTGACTACGGACTGGATGGTCCAGGATCGAATCCCGGTCGGGACGAGAGTTTTTCGCCCGTCCAGACAGGCTCTGGGGCCCACCCAGCCTCCTGCACAATGGTTAACGGCTCTTTCTCGGGGGTAAAGGCAGCCGGGGTGTGGGGCTGACCCCCCACCCCATCTAGTCCCGAGGTCCTAGAAAGTGTAGAGCTATACCTCTACGCACACTAAGGGCCTTCGTGGCCTATAAAAAGGGTGAAACTTAACTATATTTTGAACTCAGTGATACCATCGGATTTTACGCTAAACATTCTGAATTTTATCCACGCGGCTTATTTTTGTTTCCACGTTCTGCTCACAACAGTTAGTTCTCCATGGAGTAGTCATCGATTACATTCCTGGCTGAAACAGACTTTGTTCTTTGTGAGGCACGGAACTGAATTTCCGTACCTTTAAAACGAATATTAATTTCGGCCCACTAATATCTAGCTTTGTCATTTGGATATGGAGAGTGAAAGAGAAATGTGCAGTTTATTTTCGAAACAAATTCAAAGTTTTACGTTATATTTACTCCGATGCCTTCATTAGAAAGATAAATACACAGAGGTCATGAAAGTAATGGCTTCATTTATCATACAGGCCTATCTAATGAAACCGATTTTGAAGCTGTAAAATAAACAAAAATGTTTTGCTTTAAAATCGAAATATTTACGAATTCATAAACTAGAAATAATTCATTGCATATTATTGTTGTCAGGAACGTCACGCCATGCAGTGTGCTAGAAGTCAACAGAAATGTGAAGAAACTTACAGCTGTCATCTTCATTACAAAATAGTTTTTGCCTTGAATATCTTATCCATTCATTCCTCAAAAAAAATTATAAAAGTTTTTCAGACCGCGCGGTGTCGTAACTATAAGAAAACAATCTTCACAGCAGTTACAATATAAAATCTCGCATTTCCTTTTCACCAACTCTTTGTCCACCCGTCCGTACGTTTCTATTCCAAAACAATATTTTTAAATAGCCATGGGGTTTCATTTTGTAGGACTTGGTGGCACAAACCGCCTCTTTTGCTTCAATTTTCCCTGAAAAGTTTTTGTTAATATTTATTCAATGCGTGTAGCGAATTGCATTTATCTGATTCTACTTTATTTGCAACATCTAATAAAATTTTGCAACGAATATGTATTAGCAAACACCCCATTTTACAGTTCTAGATATTCTACTTCCATTTCCCCACTCTTATTGCCGGATACTTTCCACAAAATTTTCTATGGCGCATCTCCTGGCTGCGTTCAGTGAAACGTAAGTGTAATTACTGTGTCGAACGTTTTGACTGGAAAAATTATAGGTTTATGTCTATTGTCCACTAACACGTTAAACAAAGTCCTTCTTCAGTTTTTAGTTGATCAGCTGATCAAGATGTGCTCCCCATTTTCAGTTTTACAAAATTCCATTCCTAGAAAATATACCGAGCCAGACACGTCACATATAAGCTCTCTTTCGAAAATCTTGGAGAGATATTTTTAATTTTTTGCTGACCGTGCATCTCAGTATATTTATCTCAGTAATTAACCAACTTGATCTGGTATCATCACACCTATAGGTGTGATGATACCAGAGGCTGTGTAATGCAATTTTGACCTCCTGATGATGAGCACATGTGCTCGAAACATGTAGAGGCATGAAATAAAACTTATTGTAAAACAAAACTTTTGTGCATCAAGTTGGTTAATTACTGAGATAAATAAAAAATTTGGAGAGACATTTTAATATCATTTTACAATCTACGTTAGGTCTCCCAAATGTTCTTCCACGTCAGGTGTTTCAACTATAATTCTGTGCATATCCTCTTACTCCCCACACGTAGGTATACAAATATTATGGCTGATCTAATTAAACAATGTTCTTTAAGGAAATGTGCAAAGAGTTTCGTTTTACGCGGTTTCCCTTAACTATGCTAATAATATATTTCATTATTTTCTTATTTAATCTTCCATGGGTGTTCGGTTCTTATATCACATTCTTCTCAATCCGTGCAACTTTTCGTTATATCCGTTTTATGTGTCCAGAGAGGACAGAAACTGTGGAAGTGAATGGGGCTCGCAGCAATCACTTCTGAAACCGGCAGAAAATATTCAATTTCGGAGGAAGTAGCAGTTACGAATTATGAAATTATAAACTTAAGAAAGAAATAATCATGGTTTAAATACGATGTTATTTTTAAGGATTTGTATCCGAGGTTATCAAATAGAAATTTCATGCCACTGTTTTGTTAACTCTTCTGTTATATGTCAGAAACAATCTAGGTTCTAGGTGCTATTTTTTTCCGAAGCCCACAGTAACACAATATGATTCTATTATGTTCTTTTTTTATATCCTCTACTGTTGATATCCCTTAGCTCTGCTTGTAACATTACGTGTCCTTATTTATTCATACCGACCTTTATTTCTTTGATTGTGGTTAAAATTCTAGGCACTAATTTTCAGAATTCTTTTTAAGACTTGTCAGCAGCCGACCAAATAGAGTGAAGCAGGTTTTTAAAAAATTTTGGTCGTTCCTTAAACCGATTTCTGATAATGCCGCGTGTAAAATACGCTGCTATAAGATCTGATGCTTAATCGGTTCTTTCACTGATTTTATTCAGTAAAGTCTACTTCCGTCCTCATGTATATCATCAAGTTAAGGATCAAAATATTCCTCTAGTAGATAATTCCGCATTAAGAGGAGGAAATTACTTTCCACGAAATTAAAGCTGAACTCTTGCATCTAATGCTATTTCATGGAGAAAGGACTTTCTGATTCCGCCGTAAATCAATTGGCTTAACTTAGAAAGAGATGGACAAGGGACTTTTAATTGTGACATACTTTAAACATTAAACAAAGCTTAAATGCTCTTTTTTAACAACAAAGCGCACTTTTTTATTGTTATTAAAAATAAACTAAGTTATTCCAGAAATACGTTCGAGCATTCAATCACTAAATAAAAAATTATTGAGAAATTTATGGAAAGCTATTAAAAATTGCTTACTTTTGAAGAATAAAAACGGATATTATCCTTTGTAAAACAACCGATTTTGGTTCAAGTTATATATAAAATTTCTTTCCTGCCTGTCAGAAAACGAAGCCCATGTCCATTCAAAAAACCAGACAGTTAACATTCTTCCCGGAGGTAATCACTCTATATATAAACAGCGAATAATTTTAAACACACAATTATATTGTGTAGAGGAATGCATAATTTCTTAATGTTACAGTAATTTGACATAGTGGACACTGAACATTAAATGCGTAAAGAAGCCTTAGGACACACAAAAGTAAATCACTTAAGAAAAAGGAGCTGAAACGTAAGAATTAGTGTAGAAATAATTGCGCTTATTACTAAACAAAGCTGCTAAATAATAGAACGGTAAAGAACATAAGTCATCAAGTTGGAGGAAGCTGATAATACACAAACACAGAAGCAGATTTAAAACTATTTTTCAAATTAAAAAACGACGAAAAAAAGTGAATAGAAATGAACTAACATAAGAGAAATATGGATTTGCAAGTGCAGCCCAATACCGTACAATGTATGGAAGAATTTGCCCGTCTTGAAAGCTTGTAGTCTATGCGTGCAACTGAAGTTAGTTACGGCAAGAAATATCGCGTGTTTTAGGAAAGCGCTAAATATTATACGTGTGCATTGCTAAACTGAAACAAAACGTGCGATACGTGGGACAAAATCTAGATGAAATATTAAACAAGTCTGGATTTAAATTTTAATTTCCAGCTAATTTGATTTCAAATTTACAGAACCTACATAGGATACGATGATACATATTGTAAAATAATAAAAAATAGAACCAGGACATTTTTAGGGTCCTGTAAACTTTCCCCTTTAGGTTCACATGCAGCTTAGAAGGGTAAATGTAATTCTTATTTAAACTGTGACTCTAAATCTTTAGCGTACATAATAATTATTTTCCAACAAGATGCGACTTATTTTGTTTATTACATTTCTGTAGGCACCTCTACATGTTTCAGGTATTGACACCCATTGTCAGGAGCTCGTGCAACAGTAATTACAGCTCCTGGTATTCATTAACCGGATCTACTACCATCTGCTCTCGTTGTTGATTTGGAACTGATTCAGTGTTTTATTTGTGTGAATATTAAGTTTGATTAACTTATTCAGTTCCAACACAACAACGAGAGCAGATGGTAGTAGATCCGGTTAATGAATACCAGGAGCTGTAATTACAGTCGTACGAGCTCCTGATGATGAGTGTCAACACCTGAAATATGTAGAGCTGCCTACAGAAATGTAATAAACTGAATAAGTCGCATCTTGTTGGAAACAGTTATTAAATTCGATTCACGATGCACGGACCCATGTATATAAAAACTTTAGCGTATAGTTTCATCATTCACAAAAGATTCCCCGAAGGTGATATACTTTGTTCAATACAAGTAGGAAAATTTACAGTAAAGTTAACATTATGTACTTGAGGTTTGTGTGACGGTGCATCACTAGTACAATGATATCAGCAACCAACAAGATGCAACAAAATGTGTTTTATTGATTATTTTAAGCTTGCACTACACAGATTGGATGGAACATCCAATCTGGATGGAATATCCAATCTGTGTCACCGGTCGGCAGCAGACATCAGAGTCGGTACATTGTTCCGAAAAGCTGTATATACAGTCAAACTCTGCTCCTGAAGATGGACGAAAATGTCGCCCGAAACATGTAGAGCAAGCTTAAAAGATTCAATAAAACACTTTTTGCTGCATCTTGTTGTTTGCTGATATCATTGTATCGTCATCATTAACAATATGTGTTAATGAGATTGTCAAAAATGCGTGCTTGGGATGTGTGACAAAGTTAATTTTTACTCTAGGACCAAGAGAAGAATTTCGAATTAAATAAATACCTTAGATTCCAAATCTTACAACGCACTACGTTTAAAATACCAAATAGCAAAAGTCTAAAATGGTGAAACAAGTTAAGAATATATAACCAGAGAAAAACGTGTAAATATAAGATGGAACCAGCAACGGGTTTTCGAAAAAAAAAATCACTTAGCTTCTGTAATGAATGAAACCAAATAGAAGTCCGTCATTTTCCTTGTGACATATTACATATAGGGCTCTAACTGTACTATTACAAAGCCATCATTTTCGCCAAACCGCTTCTTTATACCGTGATGTAAATCGAAGCAAGGCTTTATATGGCACATCATGCTTATTAAGTGGCTGTATCACCGGAACAAGGCAGTGTCATTGTGCTGATGCTTTTCACGAAGTGGCGTGTCATCTCGCAGACAGCGATTATGGTTTCCGTAGGACTGCATTTTTATAGTCGGCGCCTAATAAGAGTTTGGACTGGACTGGAACATAAACCATTTCCAGTAACGGAGCAGTAAATCTCCAGGATAAAACCGTATAAAATTTTATTTTTCTCATACAATTCTTGCATCTCAAAAACTTTCTGCCCTCTCGTTTCACTTCGTCCGTATATCCCTCACTGTCTTCACACCCTCCTTTATCTCTCTGCTCCCATCTTTCACATAAACACACGTTCTTCAGTTTTCTTGCTGAATAATCAAAAAAATATTTATGATCCCAACAAAAAATGATACGAGCTCTTTTGTTACCCCGTCCTTTTTTTTCTTCTGGTCAAAATGCATCTTTCTTGTAGATCTTATTGCAGCAGTAACCTCGTTTTCTTCTATTGACTTGAACCACGTCTTTGCTTCCTGTCCCAATTCGTTCTCTTTCTCCCATTTCAAATCTCCGTTCTTTCATGTGTACCTTATATTAAATCATGTTTCCTATTTCGCACTACAGAAATGAATTTCGATGGTGATGGCTGACAGAATGCCACTAGGAAAAAACGGATCTTAGCAGCGCAGAAGTCTCCGCTATGCAGAGTATTAGCCATAATTACCTTGAATGTATCAATCAACTATTTTGTTTCAAACAGCCATTTTTAACTGAAGAATGAAAATCCAACTAGATGCCACTTGTTATTATATTGTACTTCTACCTCCAACATACAGCAAACCAAGAACGAAACGACCAATGTGGTAATCAAGATCATAGTCGCGAACTCCTGACGATGGGCACATTAGTGCCCGAAACATGTTGAGCCTTTAAGAAGTACTATATAATAACAAGTGGCATCTAGTTGGTTTTTCATTCTTCAGTTATCACAATGATGCACGGTCCAATAAACATCAGAGCCATTTTTAACTAGGCTCCGTGTTAGACGACCGTGAGTACAGAATATTTCAGGGTGTCTGTGTACATAAATGGGAAGGAAATTAACGACTTCATTTCTACTAAATTCCAACTGAAATTTAGCTTTTCATTAAACAATTAATGCAGGCAACAAAATAATATATGGCCTCTAGAGACCAAAACTAGTTGTTGCCTTTAATAAATCTCAATATTTAAAATTATTAAAGCCTAAGAAAGTGAAATCACAATTCTTTTACCTTCGCACTGAAATTCCTTTCTCAAATGATGAAATTTAATTTAAACTTGCTGTCATTTAAACCTACTGTCTTGTTATTGATTAACGGATATATATGTAAATTGCCATTGTTGGTCTTTAAGGTTTTGAAAACGTAATTAAGCATAATTCATTTGCTTCGTAATAAACATATAGAGAATTTTTATCTATGTATTTTATTTTATGCTATTATATATATTTTTCTGGGTTGGGGTCCGTAGGTTTCACCAGAACCTCAAAGGGGTCTAAGGCACAAAAATGATTAAGAACTCCTTCTGTAAAAGCTCACATGTCGTGAGATTCAAAGCTTCCGCCGCCGTATAGTTGAGTCCATTGTTCTTGTGGGATGCTATGTGGCGTGGGTTGACAGCTAGTTACTGGCATTTCAGAACAACCTTTCGGTCCCCATTTCAAGTGTCTTGGACTGCTTGACCATCGCAGAGGGACCATTAGGCCTTCCCGAGATCTCAGAAACTCACTGCAAATCTACGCCATGTAACATCCAAGGAAAGCGAAGGGCTCGGCTCGAAATTCGTCTGCCATATAGGACGAGTACAAGTGAGGTGGAATTACAGGTACATCAGGAATTTTGATAAACATGTAAGGAAAGACGTCGAGGTAGTTGCTTGTTTGCCCAATATCACCGCAACAGATTTATAACAGTACTTCTGCCTGTAATTTCGTTTTGCTGCAGATCTCCTTTGCTCCTTCTGTTGAAACTATTCAGTGATATCTATGAGAATTTTACTTTTAATTTACTGCGCCGTACCTAACTCCTAGAATACCCACATAAGATTTTAAGAGTGCCACTGTCCCTTCAATTAAAGTTTATGCTCCTGTGATATCCGAGTAGTCGAACGTAAATACATAATTCCACTGAGTGTTATTCACTTCGAGTTCACAGCCAAATCCTCGAACTGAATATATCGTAACCGATTTAAAGTGTTAACACTAAATTAACTTAAGGAGAATTAATGCTCCGTATGGAGTACTAATTTTCCTCTTGTATTGAACCATACTGGTAAATTCCATATTTTCGAAATGTCAATAAACCAACGGTTTTAAAAAACAGAAGATTTGTTGGTATTGAAATTAACAGTGCTTATTATGAACATAGACAAATTTACAACCGGTGAGGAACTGTCTGTTTGTGGCAGTCTGGAACTCCTTCTCACAGTGTCATTTGTAATTCTTGTACGTCACCTACATTGTGGATGTTGATCGCGTAGGAATGAGAAAAAAACGAATATGAAGCTAAAGATAAATCGAAAATTGGGCAATAATATACAGCATTTTTTAAATACTGTGATACACTAACATATATTCAGCAGTTACAATAATTGTTATCTTGCAGAAGGACTGTGAAGTCTGAGGGACGTCGGAACTGATTTCTGTGTAAAAAGGTATAACATTGAAATCCGAGGTGATAACAGGAAATGTCCAAAATATTAAGCTATAGGTTTCGTACTAATTGGCGATAATGACTTTAAAGATTTCTCCTCACATATTGGCTTGGCGTGAAGACAAAGGAATAATCTTTAAATTTCAAATCGACCAAAGGTAACTATGGAGATCTGATTCTGTAGAATGATAAAGATAGATAATGGTAAAGTGAAAAAGAAACTTCCGAGAAGGAACATTCATTAAAGTGGCAAAATTACGTCAAAAACAATCATGAATATTAAAGCTATACCATACGTTTTAAGCACTTCGATAAGTCTATTGATCTAATTCCCGCGAACACACGATTTCTTATAATATTACAAAAAAGTCTCAACAAAATATTTCGGAGGTTGGGCCAATTGCAGTTTTAATTCATAATCACATTTTAACCAACACGAATAGGCAATGGTCTGGAAAATTCCCTCTTATGCAATTATCATTCTAAAAAGTGGCAAAATTATATAAACTTAAGTATAATAAAATTCGATTTCTTTTAAAAAATTACGACCTTTTTAAAATCTAAAAACTTAAATTATCCGGCAGTTTAGCAGTCCTTTGTGAAACTGGCAACATTTCTGCAGAATATTATGGACAACCTGAAGTATTCTTACTGAAGTACCCATGTAAAATAAAAGGGAATTAATAAGCTGTTTGACTGTTTGAGTCCTGAACAAAACATACGCCTCTCTCCAAAGGAGAAATGGAGACGATTGCTGGACATTAACACTGTATGATACGTAGAGTATGAATTTGTTAAGGTGAAATTCAAGTAAAAGAAAGAAGTTCTACATCAGAAGCAAATTAAAATGTACTGCCAGTACCAATACGAAGGAAGCCACAATGGCTACTGCAGAATAGCGATTAGGCCCGGGCTGAAAGTCTAAGAAACCATGCTTCGATTACAGCAGGGATAAAAGATTCATTTCTTCCCATATTCTTCCATACCAGCTCTGAGGCACACCACTCCTCCTATTCTAAAGCGGAACGGGGAAGTTTTCTGTAGTTGTAGCGGCCGGGAGGGAGGGAGGCGTATCGGACTGTAGGTTCCCGTTTAGTGTCGAGGTTAATAATTAGTGAAGCTATAGCAGTGCTAGTTCTTATGCCTTTGTGGCGTACACAGAGAAGACTTATAAAATTAAACTGTCCAGTATTGTGTTAACAAGAGGCTAAGTTTGAGGAGTAAGTCTTACAATTTCATGAGCTCTCTATACATTACAAAATGCTGATAGTATAACAAAAACACTACACTGTTGCGGTATTAGTTTCGTAATAAACGATACAAAGGTTCTTTCCTATTCATGAAAACGAACATTATAATACAAGGATCTAATCGGTCTGTCAGTATAATTAAAATTTCCGTAGTGTCGATTTAGTCTTCTAGAGGATGACGCTGATCTACAGGGACTTGTATCGTATAGTACTCAAATCTTCATTACCTATGTGTGATTGACGGCTTCCGCGGCGAAGCAGGTGATATCTCCGCTCTCCTGGCATGTTACGCAGAGTATTGTGGTAATTCCTTACGGACGTATCGGGACAACCTGTCGGTTCCATCAAGGGTCAAGAAATCCGGAAAGAACCCCTAGAGTATTTCCTGAACCCTGAAGGTCGGACAGGTAGTTTGCCTCAAAACGCCGGTAAGGAATTACCGCTGTACGCTACGTAATATCCCAAAAGAGCGCAGATGTCACAAACTCTGTGAGCACACTAAATATCGTCATGTACCTGGTATCGAGCCAATCATGAAAAGTGTTTTGGACGCAATGAAATAACATAACTCAGGCACTGGAACAAGATCTAGGATAATGAGACCATCAATCAATGCCACGATCCTTAAAGAAAATCTCTAAAGGACTGTTAACCAACGATGAATTACTTTCATAATTTGTTTTGCAAAGCCAGAACGACGGCCTGCATGGAACAATTACATGTTGAGGTTACTTGTAGTCGCTTTTCATCAGACCCCTACTTCGAATTTAGCCAGTATTAAAAATGCCTTTAATTTTCCCCGGTAGCTTTCTGCTTTAACATCAAAAAAGCTGAGTGTTGGTAAGTAGTGACAATACAGTTGTTCTTGTGCAGATAATTTTAATGTACCCAGAGTCGCAAATATCAGAGGAGTTAAGTTAAATGTGAATAATAATACTGCTAACACTGCGAAATTAGTAATCGGACTGGTTGGGGTAAAAGTTAAATTAAAGTCGTAGCTTTGTTCGCCCTGAAGGAAAACGGGGTTGTGGTGTTCTTACTCTACTCATTCTTGACCTCGAGAGTAGATGAAGATGAGTGACCATTTGCAAGCTCTAACTGCTGCGCGCAGGGAAAAGTGCCACTATTACGCTTTAAATAAGAAACTGTGTGGACCGCAAATCGGGTCTGAGCGCTTTGAAGTCCATCGGATTAGCAGGTCATGGACTTCTGTATTTTGACGTTTTATATTTTGGCAAATAAACGTTTAGAAATGTAGTCTTCATATTAATGACACCACGAAGAATCAAGCACTGTATTCCCCCGAAACACTGATTTACATTTACCAAATTACAAGGCATTATATCTCAGAGGCCGTAATCTGAACACTGGCTACTGTATGTATTGGCTTCGCTTCTTTCGGATCGATCAGCATTCTGAGGGTCTGTTTCGCGGATATTTTCCCCTAGTTTTCCCCTCGTGTTTTCTTTATCTGTTTCCACCCTCCTTGTTTCCATAGTTAAAGATTCTGCATCCCTTCTTGTTATATCTTTCTTCCCCTTCCATCTTCCTCATCTATATGAATTCCGATAACTTGAAACGTCTTTCTCCCGTGATAAATGATGGTAGTTGAGACTGACGAACCCACGACCGATGGAAAATATTTGCAAGTTTCCATTAATCCATCCACAGGAACAGACAAATATATCAAACTCTATAGGACTGAATATCATTCTGTATTTTTAGGCAAAGCTTCCAAGTAGCGATCATTACTTCAAGGCATTAACTCCTGAGAGTTTATAAAGGAATTGAATGATGTTTAATGAAAACCAGTGAAACCCAGAAAATGAAAAGATACGAGTGGAGCTGGACTCTGGTATAAAACCGAGAACCGCTACTTTGCTATTTCCTTCCTTATAATCTTCCAATAAAGATGGTTCTGAGAGAATTAAAAGTGAAAATATTTTATACTGGTAATAAAGATCTCTTTGAAATTCATAACCTTTCTCTTTAATACTGTGAAATAGCTTACATATATGTCCTTCAAATGAAATTGCATCAAAGATGGAGCTACCATCTGTGTTAGAACATAAAAATTATTGTGGTGTTTGAACGAAAAGACGTATAGTCAGGCAACATACCCACACGTGCCCTACTCTCTGCATCTCCCAGCCCGAATTTCGTCACAGAAGGTGCGGAGCTGGGAAGCAACACTGGACAATGAAACTTTTCGCTACGACACAGACTACTCACTGAATGGTCAAGTAATTTTCATTGTTACACCGTGCATGTTGTCGAGTCACTCAATTATTATACCAACTAATGCACTTATATAAAATTTACACATTAAAACACTAAAACTGCTCCGACATGTTTCGGTCCTAAGACC
>Ga0123352_10004334_pt1 | contig 20882 bp, 13 predicted proteins | sample TergutLab28metaG_FD_89700 | JGI IMG/M metagenome (GOLD analysis project Ga0123352, IMG submission 89700) | Labiotermes labralis P1 segment gut microbial communities from Petit-Saut dam, French Guiana - Lab288 P1 | ecosystem: Host-associated > Arthropoda: Insects > Digestive system > Gut ...
GTGTGTGTGTGTGTTTGTGTGTGTGTGTGTGTGTGTGTGTGTGTGTGTGTGTGTTTGTGTGTGTGTGTGTGTGTGTGTGTGTGTGTGTGTGTGATTGTGTGTGTGTGTGTGAGTGTGTGTGTGGGTGTGAGTGTGTGAGTGTGTGTGTGTGTGTGAGTGAATGTGTGTGTGTGAACTTGGATTGTCGACTGTGACACTTTTCACAATGAAGGACATGAAGAGGCTTGGCATTAAATCCGCTGATAATGTAGTTCTCTCGACGTGTTTGGCAGACTGGGACGAGATCACGAGTAGGCAGACACATCAGTCACGTTGGGTCTATAATGAATATGTAGTTGTATTTCTTTGTTACTTCCTGTTTTCAGTTTCATTATTTAAATACACACACGCGACTGCTCTAAATGTCTCATTTCATGCAAAACAAGAATAAAGACAATGAAGCAGCACTGTTACATTATTCACAATTTACTTAATACTGTTACCAACACAACAATTTCCATCAAGCGGGAAGGAGTGAGGGAATAATTCCCTGAAGTCTACCGTCGCTTATGCTACACGCTGCCAGGTTTAATGCATCAAGTTTTGAGTCGCCCGATTACGGATATGAATATCCGAGACAGCAGTGGCGACACAATGCCGCAGGTATGATACCCTGAAATATGATCGTAAGACAGTTTTCAGCGTGCAGGTAATTACAGAGAATATTAGTTTAATAACTTTCATGTGTATAAACTTTTAAGTGAGTGCCATACAATTTTTATTAACTCTGCTTGAAACAATGACATTCTTGAGATATTCGGGAATGTTTTCGGCCATTCAAGAAATTCCTAGCCCTCTGTGCGTTATTAATGAAGATACCAATTTTTGAATCAATGATGGCATTCTCATTAATAACACGCAAAATACGCTGGAAGACATACAAGGTTTTTAACAAGTTAACATCTCTCGCATTTTCCATAGGATTTGAATAAATCCAGTACGTATTTTGATTAAGATTCGTAAAAATATTTTGGAACGGAGAAGATTGCTATTTGAAGTGAGTGAAATCATGGCAGATGGTTTGCTAGCGTGCTTGAGCAAAAATTTTTGTAGTTTTTTGTGATTTGAGAGTTGCGGGATTTATCGTTTGGAATCGATGAGGCGGAGGGGGCCGTGCGGTCACTGCCTGCTAGTCTGGTGACCTTCGGAAGCTCAGCTTGTGGCCAGGAGAAATCGCCATTACGACCCACTGTCTCGATATTAATTGCCTCAGAGAGAAAGCGCACACGGGGCAAGGTAACGGCCCATCCTAGAACCACAGACGGGAGTGTCGTAATTCGCTTCTACTCCACAATGCAGTGTTACACAAGATAAACCATTTATACGAAATTATGATTGGATTTGTCTTTAAATGCATGATAAACAGTGCGGTCCGCAATGTGGCAGCCGGTAGCAAATCTTGCAAATAGTATGGTGACAAACAGCGATTTCCAACCAAAATAAGAACAAAGAAATAAGAAGTTTTCGTCACAGTAACTGATAATGTGTTGAAGACTGCTTATTTATTAACAGCAAATTTTGAGAAGCTAACGGTGTGCAGCTAGCTTCAACATTGCACTCATATTATGGCTGGAAAGTTCTTTACTGGGTTCTCAAGAGCTGGCCACTTGTCCATGTACTGAGACAGGTGACTCTAATACATGTCATTCCATCTTTTCTATCCAATTGCTTTCTAACATTACCCTCACATCTACGCCTAGGTCTTCCAAGTGATCTTAATATCAGGTTTTCCAGCAATAATTTGTTAATTATTTCTTTCTTTTCCCACGCTTGTTGTATGGCAGCCCCTGTTTTGACTAAAATTGTGTTAAAGAAAAAAAGGCCTTACTATGCATCTTTCTCCAGTTACCTGTTCTATCTTCCCCCTTGGTTCAAGATATCTTCCTCACACTCTGTACTCATAAACTCTCACTGTATGTACAGGTAAAGCTTTCCCTTAACAAGTAATGAAGACTTAGCATGGAGATTGAATGTTGAGCTTCCATCCTTACTGACATTCGGCACAATTAGAACGGCAGAATGGTCAACTCCACGCGCCGGCCGCACTTTACGCCCTATGAAACTCCTTGGTACTAATTTCTTTTACAAGCTGAGTGGACCCCAGTGTTACTGAATGCGGACAGAAAGGACAGTTCACTTGAACATTACCAAGGACCCTACCGGGAATCGAAACCGGAACCACCCGTCTCGCGGCGCAGTGCCTCAACTAACTGCACCTCTCGCCTCCTCAATCTATGTACTTCCTTTAATTTTAAGTTCCAAGCTTATATGTAGCAAGATGCGAGACTGCATTTCTGCCTATTCTAATCCTTTAAGGACAAGACAATGTGTCTTACTTAAAGACCCTCCTCGTACCGCACAGTAAACACTCTCCATCTCGGTTACAAAATCCAGTCGGTTAACGTTTCATACGGCAAAATCGATGCATGTTGCGAGGTCCAAGTAAATCACATAAAAGCCCGAGGTGTGTCAAATTTAGAATTTTTGTATGTTAAGCCTGCCTATCGAAATTAACTGCTAGGTTCTACGAGGTTTTTCATTTTGTGTGAGACAACCAACGGAAATACAAAAGCTTATGAGCAGAATGATAACACGTAATCAATGAATTTTCCAATCGTAAACTGGAATCCGGACGTAATTAGACGATTATTTTAAGTTCCATGGCAAATTATAAGGCAGAATGAGGCCGCGGCCTATATCAAGGTCGTCACGGGACTGGTTTCAACATAAGGTTTAGAAACTCCTGTACATCGCAGATAAAAGCAAAACGTGGAATGATAGCATAGTTAGGTTAGGTTAGTTGTTGTGAAGAACAACACTGTAGAAATTGCAAACAGCCCACATATGGCACAGCACAACAGGCCTAAACAGAAGAGTGGTATAAGCCTAGCCACTGTTGGAAGCAAAGTGGAAGAAACTCTGCACTAAATTCCATTACAGTAAGGTCTTTCTCTTTTAAACAGCTTGCCTGAAGTTTCCGTTGAGTAAGTTTCTTCCGAATCAAATAATCAGATTGTTAAGTGTGTCTTTACAAACTGCAGTCAACTGCGCAATAAGAACATTAGCATATAGGCGTTGTTCTCATGAATGCAGAGTGGATGAGAGAGCTTCAAAGTGGGGTTCTCTCCAGACGAAGAAGAAAAGAGTTCCAACTTCCCTCGGAAATAAAATTTATCGTAATGACATCCCTCGCAGAAATTCAATAAACCACACAAAAGGACATAAGAGCAAGCAATTTTACAGCAAGAAACAAGAAACAGACGGGCGGATAGAAATGTGCAGCAGGAGGCTGACGTCTAAGAGAACAAGACTTAACGATATCTCCCATTCCATCTAACGATATCTCCCATTCCACCTGTCATCTCTTGTGACTTTCCAAATCTTTATACTTTTACCACGATTTGGTTGGCACACAATGAAACTGCCTTCATTATCCTTGCTATGGCCTGCGTAATGACTGGGACAGAAGCTTCAGCTGCGGATTTTATATTGTGCCTATTTCCTTCCAGAAGCGAAATTTACGGTTAGGATCATATAGATTAGTGCTGTGTGTGTGTGTGTGTGTGTGTGTGTGTGTGTGGCTAAGTTTTTAAACTATTTGTTCGATTCTGCATATTTCATTTCGCATAAATTCTTCCGACATAAATGTGGGAACACGTGTGATGAAACTAAAAATAGGTACTGAAAATTTGGACAAATTTGTATTCTTCTACATGAAGAACGCTGATACCGCTGGCCGCACGTTCTAAGGCGTGGATCTACAGCCACTAGCTTGCTGGGATTGCGGGTTCGAATTCCGGCGTGACGATGGATGACTCGTCTCTTATGAGTGTTGTCAGGGAGAGGTCTCTGCAACGGGCCGATCACTCGTCTAGGGTAGACCTACCGCGTGCGGTGTGTCCAACTGAATGTGATCGAGGAACCTCATACGAAAGGCCTAGGTTCACTAGGGCAGTCGAGCCACAAAAATATGAAAAATATGCAGCTTCTCGCCCTTTTTTATTATCAATGTCGTCTAGTTCTCTGTTATTCAGAATAAATAAATAAAGAGTATAACTTGTGTAAATTTTAATTTTGGCAGTTATAACTGTATTCACATAAAACAGACTTTATCGCCAGCGTATTTTGCTCTTTGCTGAAATAACAGTCTTCCGTCAGCATTATAGGAATATCAGGGCTAATTTCCATCGTAAATCATAATTCCCAAGATTATTTATCGTGTGCTGATCAGTGACGTTGGGACATGGTTTTTTTAATTCATAATTTTAGGCCAGTTATCTTAGATGTTTCATGGAAACAGTTAAAGATACTTTCGAAATTCGTGTTTTGTGTGTGTATGTGTTTTGTGTGTGTATGTGTTTTGTGTGTGTATGTGTGTGTGTGTGTGTGTGTGTGTGTGCAGTTAATTGAACAAGTGTTATTGTACTGCTGATCGTACTGCGAACAGGACGGTGTAAATGGACTTCAGATTACTGGGTCATTTGAAATGTATGCTGCGTTGAAGGCTGAATTGCTTTTTGAGTAACTGAAATCCCTGTGCCTCACACAAAACTGTATCTTTCCGCTGTATCACAATCCTCACATTTAAAAATATGAGGCAAGAGTCATAAAACAGATTGTTATTTCTGTGCAAATGTCTTTTATGTTGCACGGCCTTTAGCATTGAACGACTTTCGAGTCACGTCACGGCTCATGTCGCCATGGAAACAGTAATTGTAGCACTGGAAACAAAACCCCTGTCTCTAACTAATGTTCTTCGATATTGGTGTAAAAAGGGAAATTACTTCACGAGATTTGTGTGAAATAAATGTCTCTCATTGGACGGGCTGCGTGGTTATTAGAAGCTCGCTAAAGTGACTAGTTTGAAACTGGGTGTTCTAGCTCACAAAGGAATCATGCGAATTCCTGTTGCCAAAGAATAACGAAACCGGAAGTCTCCGAGATCATGCAGTGTGTAAAGAAATGCAGTCTTCTGCATGCACACAAACTTACAAAAGGCTGGCGTGATTCATATCAAATGCGAGAATGAATCCAGATGTTACTCCACGGCCCGTTATATACTGATAGCAGTTTCAGCTACTTCTTGCAAACGAACCACGTGCACATCCAAAGTAAATATAACTTGTTTAAATAAATTCACTTGAAAGAATGACGTAAATATGAAAAGAAACGTTGTATCTTTAAATACTCCGACGACTAGAAACATTAAGGTTACGTTATTTAGATTGTACGGGGTTTTAGAACACTTTTAAGACACTTTGATGGACGTAGGGCCATTCTGCAGAATAATCGCCTCTTCTCACCACAAGTGTGCCATTTTATGTGTAAGTAAGTTGTCAGAACAATGACGCTGTCTTCTGATAAAACAGAAACTGTAATGTACTTCAGACTAAACGATAACTTTCGAAATTTTTTCTTGTCACACCGAAGTTTATCCTGGATCATTGCTACCACAGCAGCTGCCTGCAGCAACATATATTTATAATTAATTTTATAAGGCGCTGCTATTTCCGGTATTCCCATTATGTATGGTAAAGTGTCGTGAGGAAATAATGAACAAAACAGATGTGTATTTAATGTACATATATGATAGACATACATAAACTTGGAAACAATATGATGTGGATAAACACATTGTAAAAAGAATACTTGTGTAATAATTAATAGAGTGGTATAATGTAGCCTAACAAAACTATATTACGTGAACATTTAAGAGAATATAACTACATGTTTCGGCTTCTATAATCCGCAAGCTATACACAAGCCACCAAAACCACGCAAAAACTGCAAATTTATCTGTGATTTCCATGTTATGTTTTTAGTTGTTTATATCACATCTTTATATATTTATTTATTTAGCAGGTTGTTCGACGTTTCTACATCTTCCTGCGCCCTTTTAACAGTTATATTATCTTCTTCCTCCATTTGTCTCTGTCATTCCAGTCTTTTTCTATTAATCCCTTTTACCCCAACAGTCCTCTAACCCTTTCCGCCCATGTAGCTTTAGGTCTTCCTCGTTTCCTTATCTTTACATATTAATGTATTTTATTAACATCTAATATAAACGAGGTTTCGTCTTTTAAGGCGTTTTAAATGAAAGCCTGAAGATGGCTTCTAGAAACCGAAACATGTAGCTATATTGTCTTAAATGTGCATGTAATAAAGTTGCGTCACGCTACATTGTACAGTTATTGGATCAATAGACAGCAACGGGGGTGTCTTGTCTAAAATGAATACTTGTATATTTTACAGTGAAATTAGTGCATTCAACAAATATACGTTGTTGAAATAACTTGCATCAGCAGTTTTATCCAATTATTCTTCGCATAAAATGAGGTAAGGAGAAAAAGTCTATTAATAATAACACACCTCAGAGACGCTTGCTTATGAATTACTTATCGTCTGCATACTTCAAGTACGTGAGGCGTGAACCCAGAGGTGGCATTGGCATTGTGTTTTTAATATTTCGTATATGTCACAAAACGTGATTCAGAAAATATAAAGGTAGAGGGGCAAAACTGTACTGGATAACTGAAATCATAGCAAAATACAGGTGTAACTCATTGGTATCTTTGCTTCGCTACTGGAATAAACATGAAGAGATTATAGAAGTGTTGACGAGCAATATTCGCACAAAATTTCCAACGTACATAGCTTCGACGATTCGGGTCTTATGAAAGATGACGCTGTCTCTTTGGGTGAGTGTTTCCTCACACTTCGAAGAAACGTAATGTCTTAGGTCTTCAAGGACCAAGAAGTTCCACAAGTATTGGTGCGCACAGCGGCTCATACATCATGGCAATCAAACGGAAAACTAATTACGGCCTACATTCCGAGCGGAGGCTATGGCTTTTCTCCACTTTGCACGAATACAGAGGATATTATTTATCTAAAGTTTGGTGTTTTTCCTTAATTTGACGCCAAAGGTAAGGATCCTAAATTCACCGATCTTAATGTCGATCCCACCTTAATATTTCTCATGAGCACTCTTGGTAACCTCACTATAATAACGGCACGCTTATGATCGTATGACGTGACCTCTATATATAACTTTCATTTTGTTACCGTGCAAAGTTATCAATGTTTTTAAAATTTCAAAGGTTATGTTGTGTTCGGTTGGTCTGATAAAGAAGGCATGTCTTCTTTATCAGACCAACCGAACACAACACAACATAACCTATACAACCACACGCATGCCGCCATCATACCAATAACAACAACACATATAGAAATATTCAATAACTTCATATATAGGAACATTTACTCCCTGATGATGATCCGGAAGGATTGAAACATGTAGGAGTGTTATATTAACAAATTTTAATGGATTAGTCGTACGTATTTTAACGTGTGTTTTATCAAGTAAATAAATAGTGCAATAAGTTGGTACTCTACATATAACATTGCACAATTTGCTACTGGAAAATTCTCTCCACGTTTGACAACACAGGTTTTGCTCTTGCAAACCTGATAACAATGGAAATCTTTGTTGTCATATAGCGCATTTTCGTTCTTAAGAGTGTGGCAAAAAGAATACCAGTGACACAGACTGTTACTCGCTTTTTCACTAACGCGATGGTAAAAAATGAAGCTAAGTTCTCCCTAGTACAGAAATATTACGCCCATGGCGTACTGGCTGGTGCCTTTGAAACATCCGTTCCTGAATTTCAATTCAGACTTCTATATATGACCATGACTGTCATTCTAATTAGTGACTATTCGTGCTTCTCCGCAGAAATTTCCGTATGATGCTATGGAAATGTTAGATGAAGTGTTTAAGTGACAAATGGGTGAAAAGATAGCAGCTGGAAGTCCATATGCCTGATTCCAACAGCAATGTAGTTGATAGGTGGAAAATGAAAATGTCTCTGAATCTTGAGTGGTAATGTCGTGGAAAATGCACGAAATATCGGAATGCATTTTCAGCCATTCTACAAAATGGAAATGTTATAGGATCTTAGATTAGTGTTGAAACTCCTAAACACAAACTTTTATATTCATATGGAGGTAGTAAACTGGGAATTGCAGCTATAGCTATAAATGTTGCAAGCTATAATACTCTTCTTCGTCATTTTAGACAAAAACAAAAAAGAATCATGATAGAGCGTGTTCCTTCAGCCAATAACTGACAAATGCACGACAAACTACAGTGTGTTCGCTCGGGATATAAAGTACTCGGCTTAATCATCACAGTTCTTAGTCTGAGTCACTGCAAACTGCCCCACCCTTTCATACGGTAATATCATTTTTAATAATTTTCTCTCATTTTCCATTACCTCTCCCAAGCAGTCTCTAACACTGCATTTATTGTTATAGAGCGACTATACATTTCGAGTTCCCATCGTTCTTCATGAATCTAGGTAAAATGTAGCAGATAAAGAACGGACCAAAGAAGGGAATCAAGAACGAAAAAAGATGAAAAAATATTAAGCGTAATTTATATGTCATTTCAATGGCCTTTGCCCCCAAAATATTGCAGTTACCAGTCTATTTAATGCGGCCTTCAATGGCCTTGAGAGAGATGTGGTGAAATTGAAAAGAATGGGAACCATTCGCTGAGTAAGTGCAATATCAAAATGAGAGTGATGCAGAAGAGTAACGCGTGACAGTGCTGATTCTTTCCTTATTGATTGTTGAATTCTCCAAGCAACTCTTCCCTTGCAGCATGTTAAGACTCAGTAACACTACAGAACTAGCGTAAATTATCAAGAGGTCGTTAATGTCTATCCACCTCTGTTTACATTGCATAGACATTAAGATACGTTACCAATGCCGCAGATCGGTTGTTGTTGAACTCCTTCTGAAGCCACCACTGAAAGAGAAGCAGCACGCATTTCCAGCAAATGTTGTCTAACAAGAGCACTGCAAAGTAAAGTGACTGCACATTTGCTTATGTGTCCATGCATCATAACGTCAATGCATATGAATGATGTGTAAGCAAGGCTCCACAGATTTCACATTTCAGGAACATAGTGCTTTCGTGTCTTTACTCTGTATTGCTTGTCAGTACCATGCTGCCTGTTCATAATTATTTAAATACTTTCTTATTGCTAATTTTCATATTGTGCACTGTAGTACATTCCTCAATTTGAAGGATCGTCAGTTTTCCCTTATCCTACCTGACTCAGCTAAAACCATTCCACGCATAAATATAATCATCCCTAGCATTAGTTTCAACATTAGTGCAATTAATAAAAGACATCACATTGTGTTTGTATAAACACAAATAATCACAAAAATGTCGTCAACACAAATGTGTATGTTTACGCTGTTTTACTACGTAATGAATAGACAGTTGTGTCGAGGGAGTTGTTTAAAGATTACTTATGGTCAACATGATCCTGTCGTCTATGTACAGTCGTCTGAAGTGGTTTCACATGTACGATTCTTCCCAACAAAGTCACTGTAAAGTCACTTCTCCTGTCTTTCACGAGATTTATTTTTTTTAACAAATCTCGTATTACTTCCCCTCCCTAAGCGGAAATTTCGTTCCTGTGTATTTCGAATATCCTCGGTCTACCGTCGCTATATAATCTTTGCAACTGAAGGCATTGTTTAAACATCACACTTAAAAATGACTCCCTCAGTCTTTATTCCTCCCTTCAAGCTAGAACTGAAATTTCACATCTATATAAAACAAGTACATAATTTTGCCTGTTGTTTTGTATGGGTGTGAAACTTGGTCGCTCACATTGAGGGAGGAACGTAGGATAAAGAGTTCTGAGAATAGGGTGTTGAGGAGAAAATTTGGGTCTAAGAGGGACGGGGTGACAGGAGAGTGGAGAAAACTACATAATGAGGAACTTAATGATCTGTACTGCTCATCCAATATTGTGAGGGTGATAAAATCGAGAAGAATGAGATGGTTGGGGCATGTAGCACGTATGGGGAGAGGAGAGGCGTATACAGGGTTTTGGTGGGGAAACCTGATGGAAAGAGAGCACTTGGGAGACCCAGGGGAAGATGGGAGGATAATATTAAGAAGGATCTCCAGGAAGTGGGGTGTGGGAGTATGGACTGGATCGAGCTGGCTCAGGGTGGGGACAGGTGGCGGGCACTTGTGAATGCAGTAATGAACCTTGGGGTTCCATAAAATGCGGAGAATTCCTTGATTAGCTGCTATCCGGTTAGCTTCTCAAGGACTCTGCTCGATGTATTAAGGAAGTATAAAACAAGAACACGAAACACACAAACAAACATAACTGGAAGAACAGCAAATGACAGCTTAACAATTTGTTATTGAAATTACAATTAGGCCTACCTACCAGACAACCACGAAGTTTCTTGTTGCTAACGAATTCGAAGTATCATTACCGCTATCGCTAAGGCCCCACGAAATCCAGCCCGGGTCCCAAATTAATGTCGGCATGTCACACAGCCTTCGGATCACAAACAAAGTTTTGTAATTAGGAATTCAGAAAGTTCCTCGCGCTCCAGAAAGACGGTTTGCTGTTTAAAAGCTCCTTGTTAAAACAAATAACATCATTTAATACAACCGGTAAGTGTGTTTCCTTGTAGCATACTGTATGTATGAGAAGGTGTCCGCCCTCGGGAGCTGTAGCTTGAACCGTATCGTTTCACAAAACGCCTGCGGCCACTCGCTCATACGTTCAGCCTGCACTTTACCCAGCTCTTACCTGCTCGTTAAACTTGACTGGAAAGCAAGGGCGTGTGGCCTGCCTGCCTGCCACATGAGAATATCAGACACGTGAGTCATTCTTCTTGGAGTCATTCAAAGGCAGGTCACATAGTTCTCAACTCTTTCTACGTCATGTACTATTTGTCCTCTTTAGACTGTTCAGACTACGGTACTTGGAACAGAGTCCTTCTTGAAAGCTGACAGTCACTCATATAGTCATTGAGCCCAACGTTTAGATATAACCACGGTCGCAAGAATCCACTTCTGGTCTCTATTCTAGAAAAAAGAAAAAGTGCTCACACAATCATATTCTGTTTCTTCAAGATGTATTTCAATATTATTCTTTCCTCTAAGCCTGAGTATTGAAGGTGATCTTCCTTCTGTTTTTCTGGCTAAAATTGTATAGATTCATTTCACCCAGTACTCGTTACATATCCCTTCACCTTAATCCTCCCTTATTTCATAAATACGAGGCCCCAAGTATAATACTGTGTAATATGCTTTTTGTTTTTACAGATAGGGCTTGTAATTTCCAGAAGCGCCAAAGCTGGAGGACTACACGGCGTCTATTGTTTGTGACTGCTTATTGACAGCATTCGCCGTTACCTTCTGTGGTCTTCTACCATCCTACGTGGAGGTCGTTCCTACATCCAGAACCCGAAGACGCGCTGCGCAGTGGTGACAGAGAGGAAGTCACCCTTGTCTCAATCTTTGAAACTTACATTGCCTTTCGAGACGACGGGGCACGCGGTATCGCAAGGTCGCGGGTTTGATTTCCATAACTCTTCCGGCCGCAATATGGCCCTGGGATTGAATCAGACTCTAAGAGAAATGAGTAGCAGGAATATTTCCTGGGGTAAAGGCGGTCGGTGCGTAGGGTTGACAATAACTTCATACGCCGACTGTCTGGGAATCTGGAAGCCTCAATTTCCTGGAACCCTCAGGGCCTGACAAAGGGATAAATTGTTGAAGGCGCTTTGCACAAAAATAGGCGAAATTTGCTTCTCCGCCCTCTCTCCACCAACTGCAGCTGTTAGCGGCTCATCGGCAGTAAAGGTTAATAATTTAGTGAGCAAGTACTCTGACCGAAGATTTCTTAAAAAAGAAAAAAGCTTGTGTTGAGTGGGTAAAACAAAGGTGTGCAGATTCGGATTTGTGTGTGTGTATGTGTATGTGTGTGTGTGTGTGTGTGTGCACAGGGACAATATATACGGTGTGCAAAACGTTATAAATAGACTTGGTAGAAGGTAACTGTTCAAAGGCTTACACTCCTATCAATTCGCACACAACCGCAAAAATGTTAACAGATCAATTTTTTTGTAACACCACCGCATTAAAGCTTTCGGAGAAATTACCGGGTCTTGGAAAAAAATGACGGTGAAAGACCAAATTCAGACCCCTTAATCCCGTAGTTGCCCGCGACACAGTGGTATGTTGTTTCGCACAGGTATCTGCATTGACAAAATGTCTTCTTGTCATTCCCTAGGAATGTCGAGACAGAACGCCGATGCAATTTTGAAAACTCAGGAACCGTTTATTTACAGAGTCGTACATGACATTATGAATATGTGATGTAAAATTGTGTTACAACAGCCTGTGATTTGCCTTATTGTTACAAATTTTTCTTATTATTATCAGTACGCTTTGTTGAACATGATGATCAGATAAACACGCACATAAGATAATACACACAATTATAGGTATCTTTATTCACGCTTCGTTTTGTATATTCAAATTCATGTTGTCAGCATGCAGCCCAGATTTTGCCGAAGCTGTACACACCACATAAAAGGCGGGACATGCCTGCCCTTAATACCCTAAAACACGGTCTCCAAGATCTCAGGATGTGACTCGACGTGAATTACACTGAAAGCAGCGTCAAAATTACATTCTTACTAATTTAAAACGTCGAGTTCTTAAAGCAATTGCACTAATTGTAATATAGAATTAAGGATACACAAAGAGGTTTAGAACGAATTCAGATACAGCCTCACAACTGTCGAAATTACCAGTGGACCTCATACTGGTCAGGTATGAAGTTGAAACATTTCAGTTAATGACACTGTAAATTATTAGTATTGTTAAATTATTCAAAATCCACTTTAAACCACATAAATACGTAGTACTTTTGTGTTTTCGACTAAAGGGATTACCATAACTAAAAGCATTTACGATCTTCGGTGACACTGTAACACTGTGTATGTGGATGTGCGTTGAAACGTAAGTCTGAAATCTGGATCTATTCTGCATGGCTTGTGAATATGCCGCTTCAGAAGTTGAATCTGAAATTCTATGATTGATATCATGCTGCAGTAACACCACTCGCATGGCTGATTACGACGCGGTTTATCCATCTTATTCGTCGCTAAACAGAAGCGGACGTGGCAAGATGGATATCGCAAAGTTTACTGGGCATAAATTTCCCAGCGCGAATCTCCACCATTCACAGCCTAAACACACATATACGTATAGTGGATTTGAGAGGATTTCCATACGCAAAAGGTAGCACAAGTAATCGCTACACGGACTGGTAGAAAAACGTTGGCCACACACAAACACACACACACACATATACACATATACAAACACACACGGGCAACAGCTGCTCCGTAAGTACTGTACACAAAACTGGACCTCATTACGTTACATACAACCTGAAGTTGGTATACGCAGATCGAAGTATGTTGTTTCGAGGACCATATGCTACTATTGTTATAAAATAATAATAATAATAATAATAATAATAATAATAATAATAACAATAAGAGAAATAATGTAAGTAAAAATGCAACATTGTTGCTCCAAACCTTCTTAGCTGAGGAAAAGCAAAAAGTATTACTCATTCTGAGTGTGTGCTCCTAGCCTGTATGGGCCGCATTATATTGGCACATGTGCTGTGTCCAACTCGACCATGTTTTTCCAAATTATCTCATATATGGCACGATTTTCGGAAAATTTATTGGCCATAAAAGGTTTTTATTTTCTGTACAACTTTTGCCTGCAATATTTCTCACTCCAACAAGAATCAAGTGACATACTGTCTACCATAAACCTCGTAGGTCTTCAAGTGAAGTACCGTCATGCTTGTCACAGTTTCATGCAACTAGAATATTCTCGACAGATTTTTTAGAAATACTCAAATATAAACTTTCATGAAAATCCGTCCAGTGAGAGTTAAGTTGTTCCATGCGAACGGACAGACAGACAGACATGACGAAGCTAATAGTCGCTTTTCGCAATTTTGGAAAAGCGCATAAAAAGACGCCGTTGTGCAAGATGGCTCACAATTCAAATCAAGTACCTTGCCCGATCGCAAGCCAAATAAAAAAAGGCAAATTAAACTGCACCCTTGTACAGGCACTGAGGCTCTGTACAGGCCGTACGGTCAATAGGGGGAGTAGAGGTATGGCTCTACTCTTTCTTGATCACGGCATTAGAAGGGGGTGAGGGGTCAGCGTCACGCCCAGGTCGCTCTTTACCCCCGGGAAGTACCCGGTACCCATTGTACAGGAGGCTGGGTGAGCGACAGGGCCGGTCTGGACAGGTGCGGAAAATCTCGCCTCCACCGGGATTCGATCCCTGGACCGTCCAGCCCATAGCCAGTTGCTATACCGACTACGCTACCCGGCTCACACAAGCCAAATACTAATACGAATAATATACAGATACTAATTTAAATCGTTTGTACTTCAATGCACTGCACAAATACCGAAAGCACTCCCATTGAATGGGAATTTTAGGGTTCCGAAGAATAAAAGTACTCTTGTGTAACACCATTTGAATTGGCTGCAGTTCGCGCGGTCACTCTATTGGTACTTTTGTGAGACTGGAGGGGGGAAAAATGAAATTCTTAGTCAGAATGGCCTAGTTTCGACCTGGTAGACAGTATCAGTGTTGACGCATGGCTGGCACAATCAAGATTCGCGAAGTTGTACAAAAAGGAGCCAAGTTACGAAGTTCTCCGAACTGTTGTAAAATGAACTGGTGCGTATACCTTCTTGTTCGCCACTTCCGGCAATGTTTTGCTACAAGGTACAAGCTTCACTCTGCCTAGTCAGCTGTTTTCATTTCACATTCAGCTCGGGAGGAAAATTGGATGCGAGTATCGCCCCAGGTTCGATATCCGAAGGGTTACATTCTTGTTACTATTACATAAGCAGTGACGTGTTTGTCGTCTTAACTGGGGGCTGGCCAAATTGACGGTAGGAGTCCGTGGTTCGTCTGATTGGCCATCACGACAAATGATTGCATTGAATTCTTCACAGCTCCTTGCGGTACCCACTGGGGTCTTTCAACGCCGGACATTCTGCTGTATTAAAGAAAGGCATAAGCGTGATAACGTGATAGCGAATGGGGTAAAATACTCGGCCGTCGATTGTCTAATAATGAACAAATCAATCCCTGTACAGGCCTGGAAAGGCCTCGAGGTTTACGCGATGTTAAGGGTCCCAGATTTAAAAAAAATCGGCATATTAAGGTGGTAAGTTTGTTGGTACCGGTTGCCTTTATCCCCTAGGAAATACTTCTGGTAAATATTTCTGCCAGGTGCTGCGCTGACCCTAGGGTCATAGTGCAGCCCCAAGGTTTATGTCAACGAAGAATTCCAATGACACCGTTTGGAATCGAACCCGCGACCTTCTGGCTTGTAGGGCAGTGCCTCAAACAACTGCTCCACCGCGTGGCCCAGTGTTTAATATCACCACTTCAAAATTCGTAAGTACACACATATAGAAAGCTCAATGATGATAACCAGAGACCCGGTCGGTATTCGAACCAAATATTTACCAAACACAAGTCTAGACCACTAGTACTGCGCCAGTCTGTAGGGCAGTAGCTGCTTTCAGTTGATCAGGGTATCACTTGAGTAGGGTGTCAAAACATAATGACTGCTACTTGAATGTAAACTATTTATTTATCTGAACGCAATCTACGTAAGAGTTAGTGGCAATGACCGAAGTACTTGGTTTATCGGCGCTTGCGGAAGAAGCAACAGATTTGTGTGCTTCTGTCTCTTCCAGAAACAAGACAGACGTAACAAACTCCATGAAACTAGCTCATTATTTCCGCTTGCAATGATTACGACGTCACTGATGTGTCAACTGTTGGAAGTACCACTGGATCAGCGATGACGGCCACTTAACGATACAAATTTTGCAGGCGTCATTTGTCACCTGATGATAATAAAAGCATGGTGATAATGACATGCCAATGTTGACTCTGAAAACAGAAATATATGGAAGGCTTTAGTTGCGACGACTATGAACACTTTCTCATAATACCGTAAGCTTGTTACACGAGGATAAGTACACGAATCGGACTGTATCAGTTGTCACTTTTATTTATTTCTTCCAACTCTGTGTTTTCGATGTCTTTAATCATTTTTAATTGGTCTAAATAAAAGGTACTTATTCTGCTTTAAAAAAGACAGTTAAATAGGCAAGATTATTCTGGCTGAAACGTGCATTTAAGATTAAGGGATCAAGGTTCACTCATGTAAAGTAAAGCAAAGTACAGTAAAGTAAAATTGTTCCTGTGGTCAATGGAGGTACGGCTCAATTTATTCTTAAACTCGACACAAGATAGGGATCAGCAGTTCACACATTGGCCGCTATACCCGAGAAAAACGACCGACTCTCCTGACTGAATAGGAGGCTGGGCAAGCGCTACATTCTGCATGGACACTTAGGAGAAAACTCGTCTGTTCTTGCGCAGCAATCACGTGCTAATTCATAGCAATAAATATGGAGAAAAAAACCTCTTGAAAAGTGGTGGGATGTAAGACCAGGACACAGATGGCATGACAACATTAAAACGTACGAAAACAGTTCTTGGTACAGTAACCAGCGATAAAAAAAACCGCAATTCCGGTCTAGTCCGGTGAAAACAGAATGGCGTTGAAGCAAAAGCTAAGCAAGCAGAGACGGAGAAACGGTTTTAGAGTAGCTTCAGAAGACTTCCGCATAACAGACGCCGTACCGGAACAGACTTAGGTCCTTCGACAACTGTCGTCCATAAAGTGGCTACAAGTCGGTGCAGTCTGCACGTGTGTTGAAAGAAGGAAAGCAATGTACAACAGACGGACAATGTACGTATAAACGTAATATTAAGGCGCGTTCGCGTCACCACTGTTGCCGTGTGTCTGTAGCCTTAGTTATCCAGCATGCAAAGCGCATGCGCCGTATTGTACTGTCATTTGTTGTCTGTACGGCTGTAACGTATTTTTCCACTTTTAACACAAACGACACAAATTTGGGAAAATGTTCACTGAACACGAAATGCTTGCTTTGATTTTCTGTACAACATTTGTCTGAAACGTTTCTCATTCTAACGAGAATTCAGCGCGATGCTGTCATCAATGTACAGAGTTCTTCATGTCTAGCACCATTTATTCTCGTCACATATTAATGAAACTAAAACATTCTCGACAGATTTTATAAAAATACGCCAATATCAAATTTCATGAAAATCCCTTCATTGGGAACCCCGTCGTTACAAGCGAACGGACGGGCAGACATGACGGAGCTAGTAGTCTTTTTCACAATTTTACGAACATGCCTAAAAAGGGCGGCTCTGTGATCAAAACCGTGCCTCCGCGGTGAGAAGCCAGTGACAGAACACTAGAGTTATTGAACAGCCTACTTCTCTTGTGAAACCTCTAGGTTGTAATCGAAGCGGCAGCCTGTCGAACGAGAACCATTTTCAGTAATTGAACGTACTAGACACTAGTCACACAACGTAATTATCTCTCACTGGTACCGTTTTAAGTGGCTAGAAGAGTTCTCTCATCACTAGAAAGCACTGCAGTTACAGGACGCTCCCAAACCTTGTTCGCGGTCTGTCAGCACCGCATAATACTTTTCGAAACTGGGTGTGTGCATTCTATTGTAGCCTCTTCGCTAAGATTTACTACCGGAACATGAAGCTTAAAGTCTTGTTTGAAATGTGAAATGTAATCAAACTACAACCTAAACACTTCAACTCTGCCAGTGACACTATTCAACACCGCGTCAAGTGAACTGAGAATTAAGATAGCTCAATCCAATCACATCACCATCTGTTTTTGATATTACATTTACTATTCTTTCTTCAAAACTACTGATGTTTCTTCTATGGCAAATCACCCACGCATGTATATTCCAACTTCTTAATACGTACTACATTATCCAGCAATACTCGCATATCACATTTCCTTCGTAGGCACTTACAACGTAAGAAGTTATAATATTTCCTTAGAACGAAAATTCACTATCGTAATGTTAATGCCAGACGATAAAAACAGAAATCCCCTGACACCAAGAAAGTTAGCACTTTATGGTACGTAACGCTAAAGAAAATATTCGATACACTTCGTGACCTACACGGACACCAGAGATGTAGAGTAATGTCAGCTCTTCGGTTACTGAAACAGAACCAACATCTATAGAGAGTTCCGTGATAGTGGTGTTTCGTGACAGCGTTTGGTGTCGTTAGTACTGCAGGACGTAACAATACTCTCCAGTCTTACGACTTCGATGGAAACGATTACTCAGAGACCGACAGCTCCAGTTTCAGAATGCAGGCAGTGCGGTTGCACCGTCTGGCTCCATATTTTATGCGAACGCCATTAACAAACTAACAAACAAAGTCCATGAAGTGGAATACTATTGGAGAAGCTAACTGGCGCGGTTTGTCTCTAAGTTACCTGTCTTTCATGCAACCTGAAGGGTCACTAGTGTTCAGAACGGCCGTCAATAATCTCTTTCTCGAATCCGCAGTATCCGTCTGCATCATCCCACACCATGTATTTCAGATTCACTTCAGGCGCTTTCGCAGAAAAGCAACTGTTAGCTTCGGCATGCTGGAAGACCCAGGCGTAGATGGGATGATAATATTAAAATTGATCTTCAGGAAGTGGGATAGGGAGTCAAAGAGTGGAATTATCTGGCTCAGAAAAGAGAAAGATAGCGGGCTCTTGTGAATGAGGTAATGAACATTTGGGTTCCATAAAATGTGGGAAATTTCTTGACTAGCTGAGAACATGTTAGCTTCTCAAGAAGGACTCTGGTCTGTGGAGTAATCTAGTTAGTTAGTTTTACTGTCTGTCCGTGTGGAACAACTTGACTCCCATCGGATGGATTTTTATTAAATTTGATTTTTAAGAATTTTTCGAAAATCTGTCGAGAAAATAAAAGTTTGATTGAAATCTGATAAGCATAATGGGTACGTCACACGAAGACCCGTGTGCATTTATGGCAATATCTCGCTGAATACTTCTTAGAATGAGAAATGCTTCAGACAAACACTACAGAGGCAATCAAAACACACACAGTTTGTGTTCAATAACTTTTTTTTCCCTTGAAGACCTCGCCTTTTAAAATATGAAGTGGAAAAATGTAGTAGAGCCAACAGGGCACATATAAGAAATAACAGAAAAGATGCAAGATTCGAAACACACTCATAATATTTAATACTTGTTGCATATCCACGACAAAAATTGTCAGGCGAATGTCCCTCAATGTTACTGTATACGCCATGGCCTGTTTTGTTAACATTATGTGCCACGTATGTCTATGTCAATTCTTCTCCTTATTTAGCTTTTCTGCAAATATAAAAACTCTGCTCAATATCTCAAATTAGATGACACCAAAAGTGTAAACATAACGTCGGCCGGCTCAACCCGTAGGTCGCGGGCAAAATGTTGCCCGTAGCACAGTGTTACTTGCCCGCGGTGACACTTCACATTAGAAGAGCCTTTACACCCTTTTCCTGTACAAGCCGACATAGAACACCAGAGTAATTTTGAAAATTGTCAGCTTTTACTCAGGAAGACATATATTACATTAAGTCGTTCATTTTGTAAAAATATGCTGAACACAGTGACGCCCTAACCCAGGTTGTGAAATGCAATTTTTAAATAAATTCTTCATATAATTGTCAGTGTATTTTTATTGCATATGATGTATAGGCAAATACATGGGTAAAATTATGCAAGTAATTACATGTATAGTTATCTATTCTACATTATATATACTGAATTTTATGTTGTCTGCACACAGACCACGTTTTGTCGAGGTTACCCGCAACATACACAAGTTTCAGCAAGCCTGATCTAACGAAATATTTTACATACAAATCAAAAGCTGATTGTTTTAAGGGCTCACACAGTATCATCTTTTGGACATCACATCCCGATGTCTGATAACCCAGTCAAATTTAAAGTCAGTCTAGGGCCGCGTCATTCAAATTCCAGGTTGTACGAATATGCAACAGACAGCCTACGTCAAGGAGTCGTCCGTGTGTACGGTTTGAGCGGGTGGATGATTCATAATCATAAAGGGGATAATGTAATCTGTCGCTATAATGAATATATATGTGCCGGAAGGACCTCCCAGTGAACAACAGTCTGCACTTGTATTGTGACGTCTTGGTGCCAGTTTTCATACAAAATGCGACACCGAATATGGAATTATACATGAGAGGGTAACAGAGCTGAGTGCGTCCACATGTTGCAGTTCGGTCTGCAGTGCACCTTTAGTAACACAAGTATAATTGAAGCTTCTCCTCCAGTTGAAATTTTCGTTCTTCTGCGATGTGACGCAGCATATATTTGTAGTTGCTTACCGATGTTTCGGGACAGCTTATCGGTCCTGAATTCAAGGGCTTCGGAACAGCCTAGCGGATCCATCTTCTCTCGAATATAGGGACGATAGGTCGTCTCGCAACGTCGGTACTAAGATGCACTGCGCTAAGTCCCGAAATAGCGAAGATATCTCCTCCAGATCATGGCCGAAAAACTGAATGAGAATTACATAGTATTTTGCACCTTCAGTGGTGTTTTGTCTCTTGCTAAAATACGTACTGTAATTGCAATGTGAATGTAATTACCAAATGTATGCATTCCTCTTCCGTGCTTTAAGAAATGTTGACACTTATGTAGCAAACAAACAAAAGCACACTGAAGAAATACACTTTAACATATATTAACATTTTGACGCCTAATGTCAATTATAGTGGTCGTACCGCACCGCTAACCTCTAAAGTTGCATTTTGTATATTTATTCAACAAATATAGGTACTGAATATTTTAAACATGGTTTATACTATCCGTCTTTTTCTCTTCAAAATGCAGTTTGTTTCATAATTCTAAAGTATTTGGTTCCTATATTATTCACATTTTATATACAGGGTGTGCTAAAATTAAAAAAATAATTCCGGCGCCAATTAA
>Ga0123352_10004335_pt1 | contig 20882 bp, 14 predicted proteins | sample TergutLab28metaG_FD_89700 | JGI IMG/M metagenome (GOLD analysis project Ga0123352, IMG submission 89700) | Labiotermes labralis P1 segment gut microbial communities from Petit-Saut dam, French Guiana - Lab288 P1 | ecosystem: Host-associated > Arthropoda: Insects > Digestive system > Gut ...
CCCAGTTGGGAGGGCTTCTTTTTTTGTTGAACATCTTTTTCCTGTAACTCTTTTCCCCCTCCCCCCCCCCACATATATATATATATATATATATTTATTTATTTATTTATAAAGTTGTATGCAACTTCTTGTAGATCATGGGAATCCATATGAGTGAAATATCCAAACTAAGTTGGCTGATAAGAGTGTCTCTCCACCCTTTCACCTCGGGATGTAAAGAGATCCAAGCAATGAAGTTTGTTTGTTTTGTTTTGTGTGTGTGTGTGTTTTTTACATGCGCTGGTGGTCGAAGTCCATAGGTCTGGTTATCTGTAGTATAAGAGATCACTGTCAGCATCTGTTAGAATTGAAATGTCATTTCTTGAGCTAGAAAATGTATACATTGAAACAGAAACGTGACTTCATTGCGAAGCAGGGGATGTGTTTTATCTTGTATTTGAGGGTCAATGATTACTATGTATTTACAAAATTATGTTCCCTCCCCCCTCATAAAGAGTTCTGCTTTTGCTCCATAAGACAGCTATCTGGCCCCTGCATGTTGCAAATAGAAAGCTTGTGGAATACATAATCTTATGTATTTCTGATGTAATGGTATTGTGTCTGCCCACTGCATGACTATAAACAAAGAGTTTTGGAAGAGACTTGTGAAGTCTGCAAAATCTGTAAAAGGGACTGCATTTGTTGGTGTGTCAGTAGTACATTTTTAAGGACAACAACTGTCAATATATGTACTGAAATACTTTGGGTTACAATTACAGTTGCATAATGCAGGTCTTCGTGGTTGTAATTGTTGCCTGTTACTGTTACAGTGATGAATCAAAAGACTGAGTTAGTTGGGAGGTAGAGCATGCATGTGGAACACATAAATCACAGATTACATTTTTTTGGTAATCATGGAAAATGACAGAAGACGTGTCTCTTGCTGGAGGTTAGCGTTACAGTGAGTCTTGAGGGAGATTAATTATGAACAAGATCACACCAGATCAGGATGGGGTCAGTGACTGGTATGTATGGTGATGGTGACAAATTCTTGTACCATAGCAAATGGGGGGGGATCGAGTCCCACTGGGGCCAAGGTTTTCTGCACCCATCCAGACCGGCTCTGGGGCCCACCCAGCCTCCTATACAAAGGGTACTATGTCTTTCCCTTGGGTAAAGCAGCCAGGGCCTGGCGTTAACCACCCACCCCAATCTAGCGCTGAGGTTAAAGAAAGAGTAGAGCTATACCGCCACTCCACCTCTGGGCCTTCAAGGCTTGTTACAGGGTGAACTTTACCTTTACCTTTAGCTGTACCATAGGAAATGGGAATTTTTTGGTTCGTTCACTATTTATGAACTACTTTTGATATGTACTTGTTCATTTCAGACTGTACTGTCACAGAGGCAGTGTGATAGTGTACTTCAGGAGTTTCACCCTTCTCATATGGATGATTATGAAGAGTGCCAACAGGAGAGTGGTTCTTCTTGCACGTCAGGTGGTCTACACATGCCCACGGGTCATTCCATGAGAGAATTTGCTCTTCGTGTTCATCAGCAGCATCGCCAGCGTTTTTATAGCCAGTGTACTCCAGATACAAAAGGATTGGGTTTGGTGGGTTTCAGCACTGGTAGCAGCCCTGGTGAGGGTTCTGCCTTTCCACTCCAACTACGTGTTCGTCGAGCTAATTCCTGTCCTGAAATGAAGAAGGGTCCAGTGTTGCCCACAGCTGAAGCAAACATCGATAAAACTCTAGAAGAGAATGAAGAATTGGAAGAATCAGATGGCATTGTAATAACTATAGGTGGTAATGAGCAGCACTATGCAGTGAATGGAAGAGACAAAGAAAATGGCCATATATCTGACGAACCTGACATTGTGACTTCTGTGAAGCAGATGGCATCTACAAGCACACAGACAGTAGATAATTGGAATCACCTGCCGTATGAACATTTGTTGGAGGTAGCCTTTCCTCTAGTGGAGCAGTATACTCAGAATCAAAATGGAGAGGTGAAACCAAGCCCAGCACCAAGCCCAGCTCCATTGCCCCATCACACTGAATCATTTCCAAGGTATTCCCCTTATGCCATGCTGGACAAATATATTGAAACTGTTATTCAGGGACATGCCAAGAAGCCAAAAGTCCAAGGTAAGTTTTTGTTATGCATTTACATCATTCTGGAGTTGAAATTCATTAAAACAGTGAATTCATTATTTGTACAGTTTACATTTTGTCATAGTGTTCATCTTTTGTTGTGGTCCCTTGGTCTTTTCTATAAAGAATTTGTTAAAAAAATGAATTTTTTTGCGGCATATATCTTATTTCTGAATAGGCAGTATCAGGAGGTTTACATTGCAGTATAAATGTCCCACTTTTGCCTGTTTTTTTTGCTCTGGAAGAAAATTGATTGGGTTTTTGCTTGTTGGTGTAAACCACATTACAAACATTAAACAGATGAAATATTTGTTTTGTTGGCTGTGGTATTTTGGCCATTCCAATAAGGTGCTTGTATTGGAGGGACGAGTATTCTTTGTGCTGGAAAAACATGCAAGTTGGAACAATATGAGTTGACACTTAGTCATAATAGTTTGGAAAAATTGTCTGTTACTGGTGAGAATCACGTGGGTAATTGAAATCTTAATTTTTGCAGGTTTGGAGTCTGAGTTAAAGACTATGAAAGAGCAGCTGACATTGCTTAACATTCAACTGCAGTTTGAAAGGCATAGGAGAGAAGCTCTTGCTGACAGAAATCGAAGACTGCTTGGAAAATCTAGATCAAATAGAGCATTAGAAGAACATAATTCAGCATTGGTTGGTTGATTTGTTGGTTTCAGATTCAGTTTTCTTTATACTGCTTTTGAGTCGTGGAAGAATGGGATGGTATTCTGAACTATAGAACTGCTTACCATTAGATAGCAATACATTCCACACCTGTACTGCTGCTGTGAGACATATATTTGGTCATGCACCCTTCTCTTTAGATAGCATCACACTCCACACTGCTACCATTATTGCCACTGTAAGACCAATATTTTGGGTTCAGTTATCCGTCACACTTATTCGCATAAAGATAGCCACCACAGTTTATGTTTGAATCTTTGGAAAGCATGGCTAAACCTAGAAAACTAAAGTTACACAAAAGATGTATGGATTTTTTGAAAAGCTGTTATTATTGTTAGATATTTTGATTACAAGATTTTCCGTATATTTTCACACTTTTATGATGTTAGTGAATTGATTTTGTAATGCCTAACATTTGGTGTTTATTGTAGAATTTTCATTGTGCTTTATTTTATATTTTACCACTAGGCTGTTTCTAAAAACCTTGTACTGGAAGCAGCAGCACCTCTGAACAGCATATTAACTCAATTATGAACAGATTTTTCAGGAACTAAAAGAACAGCCAGGAACAGGAAACAGATGGAAATGATTGAACTTTATTGTGACACTGTCTGTAAATTTAATATAAACTTTTTTTTTTATTATATTCATTTTAGCGTGATCAATTGAGTTTACTACAGAAGGATATTGAGAATTTGCACAATGAACGTGAGAAGAAAAAGAAGGAAATGCAGATAACAGAGCAGAAGTTCCAAGAAACAATCAGTTATTGGGAAAACCAGGTATGTTTAATTTAATAAACAAGACTGCATATGGTGAACTCTCTGACATAGTACAGGGACTTTAACAACGCCTTCTTTACTTTCATAGATAATGCATTTCCATTGTGCATGCATTAATATAATTTTATTAATGCCCATGAGAAAAGTATGACCTTCTCTGTGCTGATTTTTGCAAAACTCATGAATACTCAACAGATACCAAATTTCTCCCATATCAGTCATTAATGTGCGTTGTTTGTGCCTGTAAATAAAGTGTGGCTTTCACAAGAGCAGTTTTCACCAAACTTACAATCACATGGAAATTTTAGTGGACATCACTTTTCCCACGATTATCCAGATCAGACAACACTTTAGAAAATATAGGAAAAATTGATGTACACCCTTAAGTAAAGTATGGCTTTCACGGCCAATTTGCACGACACTAACAGTTCTCAGTGGCGTTATGTGGACATCATCTGCCCTACATTTCACCCAAATGAGTTAACTAGAGAAAGTGTGGGTAGTAATTCATTTATGCCTTTAAAGTGTAACCATCACTGAGCTAATTGTTATGAAACTTGGGCTCATGTAACAAATTTTTATACAGAATTCCTATACCAAATTTCATGAAAATCTGCAGACAGTTTAATTGCTGATAAAAGGTCATGGCAAAGAGATGGACATCAGCTGCACCTACACTCTTACTTTTCTATATTGCCTTTATAGAGCTTGCCTCATAAATCGATCGTTCTATTAATTTCTTTTAATAATACCATGTATGAGATTTGACTGCCAGAGTGGTGGCTGTGAAAATTACTATTGCCTGTAATGTGACACCATGTAGTTTGATAGATATATACCATCTTCAGTTTTATAGGAGGCAGCAGATTTCTGAAAAATGTTGTTACCCATCTGCCAGACTATACAGTGTCATGTCCCACAATACTGTAATCTTCAAAGTGTTGATAGGTTGTTTACAGTGTTTTAAAACTGTGTCAACAGTGTGCCTGATTGGAAAATTTGGTTGTAGTGCAGATGCACATAGCAGTCTATGTCATCCAACAAAACATGCCACTCATCCTTTGCTGCAGCGTGCCACCCAGTGTTAGTAAACACAGAAGGATGGTAGTCAGAAGAGCCTGTTGGCAAAGCTGAGGGCAGTGGAATCAAAGCATAACAGGCACAACAGTTAGAGAATGGAGTTTGTGGTGTAAATTTTGTTGCTTGTTTCTTGTGTGTATATTACAGGTTTGATTGAATTTGACATTCAGCGGACCATGCATTGTGATATATTTTTATAATAAAAGCCAACAAGATGCATTATTTCTCAAATTTATTTGATAAAGTAGTCTACATGTTTTGGACAGGTCCACTGTCCACCATCAGGAGTATCTCAACACTGTACACACACATAATAGGTTTTTGTCATGGATGACCACGCCAGCAGATGCCAACGGACCTGTCCGAAACATGTAGAGTACTTTATCAAATAAATTTGAGAAATAGTGCATCTTGTTGGCTTTTATTATCAAAATATTTAATTGTGTTGTTTTTGTTGCAGTGTAATACTTTTCAGAAAGACAACAAAGAGCTTAGGAATAAGAATGAACTGTTACAACAAGAACTCAAGCAAGCCAAAGAAAAGACAGCGACTGTTACAAAGGTAAAGTAAATTGCATTTTCATTAAATTAGAAACACACTGGGCAATCAGGGAATTGAATAAATTAATCATTATTTTGTTCCTCTTATTCATATATTGTACTTACTTGAGTGTGGCAGTGTCATGAATAAAACATGAAATAAAATATGTATTTGAAAGAGAGTGATACAGATTTAGTGTAATGACTCATGTAATTGGAACAAATGCACTAGTCCATAATTTATGTGTACAAATCTTTTACATAGCTCCTGTATGTTTTGATGCTATTATCTCGCCATTATCAGGGAGTTGGCACCAAATCTTTTTAAAACATACAGCAATAAAATAGGTCACAATGAACATACGTATGTTGTGGTATTACTAGAGCAGAATTTTACTGGTGTTGGTTAAAATTATGTACATTAATATAATATAGTCACAGTAAAACAGTAATAATGTGGTTTGTTTTTAAAATGGCAAAAAATTGTACATTTCTGCATTGTAATGTTTCTATTTGTACAAACACCTCTTCTTCCTGGATCCCAGTGGATTCCATCCCTGATGTGAACACTTGTAATTCCATAATGCTGCGATATCCACCTTTTGTGGACCTTTTCTGCACATACAGCTGCTACAAACTGTATGATATCCACAATTTTTAAGTAACTAAAAATTTTTATCTCTTTGATAATTCATCTTTGTTTTATATATGCTTGTTTGATGTTAACTCCCTAAGGATGACTCTGGGTAAATGACCAACTTGATGCACAATTATGTTATATAAAACGTTTGTTATAATCCTCTACATGTTTTGAGCAAATATGTGCTCATCATCAGGAGGTCGAATTGTATTAATACAGCATCTGGTATAGTACTTTGTACTAGTATAGTGGTTTGTGTTTGTATATTTAATTTTTTTTAGGAATGATAGGAGGCAGGTTGAGAAGGAAGAGTTCCTTCTCAACCTGCACACCAGACGGTCACTTACAGAGAGTACTATACCAGATGCTGTATTAATACAATTCAACCTCCTGATGATGAGCACAGTGTTGCTCGAAACATGTAGAGGATTATAATAATAAAAAAGTTTTATGTAACATAATTGTGCATCAAGTTGGTCATTTACCCTGAGTTGTACCAGGATGCATGGTCAGCAAAACATAAAATTCCCTAAGGATGGTCTGAAGAAGATCCAAAAATGTTGGAACGTTGGATTATATGTGAAAGTGTACATTTTAATACTTGTGCATTTGTCAGTGTTATCTGTGAAACTGTTTGTTAATTAACGGATATGAAGACTGTTAAAATTTATTACCCTGTTCAAAAGAGCCTGCTACTGGCCCCTGTCCTGGACAAAATGTATCCGGGCTGCACCTTCCCACCCTCTTTCTTTAAGACGCATTGTATCAGTACATATTATCCATCCGTCTGCAGGCAGGTCTTCTAAGTTCGTTTTATGTTTTCTGGCTGGTACCATTTATGTTTTCTAGCATCTTCTAGTATGGGTGATTTCAGGCTCTCGCCGCGGAGGTCTCTTTTCAAGGATGTTACACAGCTTGACCCTTAAGATGGGCCCAGTAGTTTATCCTGAAACTTGAGTAACTAACTACCAATCTGCCCTTTGTAACATTCCAGAAGAGCAGAGATATTCTAGTATCTTCGTGATTTAATCATCATCAAAATATCTGGTCAGCAAAAATTTTGAAGTTTCTCATTATGCAGTTTTCTCCAGTTTCCATTTACTTCTTTCTGCTTAGGAACTTGGAACACCTAGTATTTTAGACAGCTAGTGATAACATTTTGGCACTGCGCTACAAGCCAGAAGTTTGCAGCTTCAATTCACGATGGTGTCATTGGAATTTTTCATTGACATAATCCTTCTGGCCGCACTATGGCCCTGTGGTTGACTCAGCCTCTAACAGAAATGAGTACCAGGAATATTTTGTGGGGGGTAATGGCAACCGGTGTGTAGGGCTGACAGCCTTACCACCTTCATATGCCCATTGTCTTGAAACCTGAGAGCCTCAACCTCCTGGAACCCTCAGGGCCTGTCCAGGCCTATAATGGGATTGCTTTTTAGTGATAACATTTCTAATTGCTGGCGGTGGAGACAAAGCAGGTAGCAGGGGTTGTGTGTGGGAGAGTGACAAAATGAGGGTCAAGAAAATGATCCACGCCCAGTACATGTAGCTAACAAAAATTTTACTGCATTCCATCGAAAATGTTTCTGATGCTGCATATTGTTGGTGCAGGAACGCCAGAAAATGGAATCTATGTTGTTTGAGGTTGGAAATGAAATGCAACAAGCAGTAGCCCAGGCAAGTGCAGGACAGCAGTTACGCAGTCACATGGAGCAATTACAAAAGGAGCTCATATTGATGGGAGAGCTTCAGCAGAAGTATAGGGACCGTTTTTCTCAGCTGCCACTCTTAAGGCATAGTGAAGATGAGTTGGCACATTTACAGGACTCATACCATGAAGAAATAAAAGGTGTGTAATTTAATTTAATGTGCAATTAATAGTAAATGATTGGTAATATATTTTATTTAATGTTTGTTTTCTGGCCTTGTAATATTACTGGTCTCCAGACAGTTCCAGACCAGCTCTGGGGTTCTACCAGTCTTCATTTCAGTGGGAACTCAGGCTCTGAAGCAGTTGGAATGTGAAAGTGATCAGTCAACTCCATCTAGTGCTTAGGTTAAGAATGCATGGAGCTATACCTCCACCTTCCCATATGCCCTCATGGTGGGCACGGACATCTTTACCCTTACCTTAATGTCACTTGAATTTATAAATGTATGTTGGTTAAAATGTACCATGGACATTTTGACCTTTGCCTCTGAGAATTGCACTGGAAAGTAGACCTGATCATTAAATAACCAGACTGTTTCAGTGGAAACAAAATGTACTGCAACTAACAAACATCAGTGATTATGGTCACCATCACGGCACTGAAATCCCATTTCTTTTTTAAACATACATTCTAATGTTTCTATAAAACACTTATAAATCATTGCCCAGAAGTATTTTTCAGTATCATTATCACATTGCTCAGATTTTCTTCAAGCAGAGCTGGTCCACATGTGGGCACCCTGGGTAGGTTCATAATTTTCTGCCCAGGGCAAGCTAATAATTCGATGTGCCTCAAAACCTACATTCTTTGAACTTTTTCAACCTAGGTCAGGGCCTGTGAACTGTTTTTGAGAGCACATGCCCAAATTGGAGATAATTTTCAGAGAAATTCGTTGTGTGGAAACCTGAGTTTACTGCCACCATATTTCCAGTTTTTCCGATTATATCACAGTGCTCTGGGCAGCTGCCTGGCTGGCCAGCCGGTTAGTCCAGTTCTTTCTTAGAGTAATTCAAAGTGAGCTTTTAGTTCGAGGAACATGAAGAAGCTATACAGATCCAAGTTGGATAAGTACAGTGGATATTGTAGTATTTGTATTTATTGTGGGGTTGAAAATCATATTTCTGCATGGGAAACCAACCTGTTTTTGGCAAAGGACCACAACCATTATTATGTTCTAGTTTGGGCTGCAAGTGTAAGAATAACTGCCTAAATTATTTTGCAATTCTTGTAATACACAGTTTACAAGTGTGGCCATGGTATGGACAGTCATACATTACTGTGTCTGTGGGAGTTGCATTATTATAAATAAGTCCATGTGTCTAGCTATAGATTTGGTCTCGTTTGATAAAGTTGTTGCTACAGAGGATATCTTTAATCATGCCCTTGAGCATGGCAGATGTCACGGGAGCTTTATCATGTCAGAAACCAACACGTTAGGATTTAGAGGTTTTTCACATTTGATCTGTAATGGACATGTGAATAATTTCTTGCACACTATTTTTCATGTAGTCCTGCAGGATGCTATAGCATGTGTTTAGCTTGCATTTGTTTTGTATGTAGGTGTTAATGAGATGTTGGATTTGCGGAATTCTACCCTGGAAGCTGCAAAAGCTCGAATTGCTGAACTGGAGTCTGTGATTACACGACGTGATATGATTATTGCTGATCAGAAACGGGTCTTGGAACAGGTTAAAGAAGAGTATCAAGAAAAGTTGGAGGTACATAATCTCTTAATAATTTCATTCAACACGTGCAAGCTTATTGTACTGGCCAAGGTAAAGTGCATGCCTAGAAAATGTCAACAATAACACATTTTGACATTCATTCATCTGTGATGGAAAAATAAGAATGTATGATGATAGAAAGATTTACTGCTAGACCAGAACTAATCCAATGACATTTTCTTTTAAACCAGTCAGTTGAAAGCAAGTACCAAACCCATCGTTCCATTACTCAAAGAATGGAAAGTCATATATTGGAATTGCTTAATAAGCTGAGCTTGGCAGAAAACACTAGCAAGGGGAAAAATACAAGGTCACCAGACAGCAGTGCTGCTCACGAAGTCAGTGTCAGTTCTGCTGGATCAGCAGATAAGCCCTTCGGACCTTCCAGTTTTAGTCCTCGTAGTTCACCGTTATCAGAGTCCCTGGGTTCAGCTGAAGGATCTCTGTCAGGAATTTTGAGTGGTGAGGGTGTGGAGATGAAGAATTTGCAAGTAAGTTCATATTAGGGTAGCACTGTAAGAATTATGAGTAACTTTCCAAGCACAAAATGTATAAGGACAAATCTTATTAAGGTAAAATTTTTGGGAATTGGGCTTTATAAATGTGTTGCAGATGTGTCCTAGGGCCAGATGAATCCTTCCGCACCCCCCTTTCTTCACTTTCAGATTTCCCTGATTATAGAACCTTTAAATCCAACACTGCCAACACCAGACTGGATCCAGTTCTGATTCGGTTTATGTCTCTGCAAATTCAAATAACTATATAATAATATTATAATTATTAAAATTGTGTAATAATAAATTAATATGATCCACCCTTACCTGTCTGGCCAAGTGGCTCCTTCCAGCATACTTGCTCCTCACAGAGGTCCCTAAGAAGTTCTTCATGTAATTTTCAACATTGCACCAAAGTTAAATATTCAGTACATTATGACACCATACTTATTCAGATAATTACAAAAAGTGATAGATGTATTGTGAATAGTACAGATGTTGAATGCTTGAGCAGAGGAGAGTTTCATAACTGTATCTGGTTAGGTTCTTAATTGCACTATCACCTGTGTACAAGCAAACAAGTAAATCTCTACAATATTTAAAATATTTCTTGGCATCATGAGCAAATAACTACCCCTTGTATCAGAACAGTGTTACAGAAATTGTTGAATATGAATACAGTGTGCTTTTGATTTTCCATGCATGGATTATCCAGTTTGTGGAATGTCTGTGCTTGACTGTAGTTTGGTAATGACTAGCGACGGAAGTGGGAAATAACGATTTAGCACCGTGTGCTCAAAAAAAAAACCTCGCTACAAATTTTATGTTTTGCTGACCGTGCATCCTGGTACAACTCTGGGTAAAAGACCAACTTGATGCACAATTACGTTCCTTCTCAACCTGCACACCAGACGGTCACTTACAGAGAGTACTATACCAGATGCCGTATTAATACAATTCGACCTCCTGATGATGAGCACATTGTTGCTCAAAACATGTAGAGGATTATAATAATAAACGTCTTATATAACGTAATTGTGCATCAAGTTGGTCATTTACCCAGAGCTCACTACAAATGATGTGTATAATAAATAAAATACTTTTTTTTTTTGGTAGCTCAATAAAGTATAGATTTTTAATTGTCTGTGTTTCTCAATCATCTGTGCACCCCTTCCCCACCTTTGCCCCATTTAATTGAGAGTACACTGTATTATGTAGGTAGCATTCAGTCCAGCTTTGGACAGGGGATTGATCTAATTAAGTTCTTTATTCTGATCTTTTTAAATGTATTTTGCCAGGTTGTACATTATTTTATGGTGGCATTTTTTCACAGACATGTAGTGAGATAACAGTTGGTTTTAGACTGTACATGTACTTATTTTGTACTGTTCTTTGTGTGTACAGGTGATAGTGGATCAGCCAGAACAACCTTCAACAGATCGATACCAACAGCCTCGGCCAGCACAACAATTTGTTGACTCAGACATGGCAGCTGCAGGTAATAGTACACCAGAGGAAGAAGGTTGAAAGGAATGAGAAGCATTGCGGTAATGATGAGTACCAGCATTGGCTACAGGACTGACTACTGCTGTGGCTGGAAGTTAAAACTCTAATCTAGACTGCATGATATGGCAAGTCTAGTTGCGAGGTTCTTGTAGGTCATGTGAAGAAGTGGTCTCAGAATTCAGCCTTGCCATTTTGTAATATCCAGGGCATTTTGTTCTCACAAATACAATGTAAAAGCCAGCTTTATGGATATATTTCATATGCCAGATGAAGTGTGGGCCTTTATTCTCCTTTGAGGTGCTCAAACCATATATTATGTCAGATAGAGTACATTACATTTCTTGTTATCAAATGAAAATTAGCATTTTAATCACATGCAAGAAACTGGTTTTTGTTTGGTAACAAGTGTAAACATTATTTGATAACTATTCAAAATGCAAACAACAGGAATTAGTAATGATGTCATCTTTGTTCAACTCACAGTGCTGTATGTGATGGCTGAATTTCAGTATTTAGCAGTGCGACCCTCTGTTGGATTGACTTTCCAGTCTGAGCATAAGAAACAAACACCTTTCTTTATGATTTTAGTATGCAGAATATATGGTTTGAACTGTAACGGTTTTAATATTCTCATATAGAAAATGTAATTTACAAGTGCTCATTGTTTCAGTAATACTCATGAAAGTGTATGCTGCCTATAATGCTTCATCCCAAAGTCAAACTCAGTTGTATTTTTCAGGTATTGTACCGTTTCGTAGTGCCTATATCCATTATTTTGTACGAATGAATGGTTTAGCGTTTGCAGTATATTAAAACAATATGCAGTTTGTTCCATAATCCATGAAACTTTAAGTCTCTGTCTCAAGTCCTTGCATTATTATATTGTTGTGGCTTATATAATATGTTCAGAATGTGTAACTATTTTACAGTGAAATGTTATTAAATTCTTAAAGCAATTTATTACAATATTGTACATAAATTTACCACCTGTTATTAAAACACTTCAAGCTAGTGGTTTATATACCAGTACTTGCTTGAAGAGATTGCTGACCAAATTTTCTTGATTGGTACTAGTTTCAATTCATGCTGCTATGCTTCCATTTTAATTCACTATTATCCCAGCGAATCCTCAAGTTAAATTTATCTGTAGTTTGTATTTGCAGTTCAACAATCAGTGGTCATGGTGATACAGCAGTTTATTAAATTAAATTGTATGTAATAAAGTTTAACTCCATTGGTGTCAAAGACTGGCATTGGAAATTTGAATATTCGAAGAACATGATAAATGCAGGAATATTCCAGGACTGCTACAGATGCAGACTGATCGCAGTTGGTTGGTTCAGGTGACAGCTGCACAGAAACAGGTGAAAGGAATACACCACCCCTTTGTTGTGATGCAGAATATATGAGAAGCAGTACAGGAGGACTTCATAGAGGTTATGTTGCCTGTATGGTATTATCTATCATACGTTTATACAGAGTGATTCACTTAGAGGAGAGGCATGTAGGAAAACATCCCTAGAAATTCATATTATGTATTTAGGCACAAGTAAATGTACTGTGTTTTGAGTACGTGCTGCATAATCTCTTATTTTCCACAGAGTGCAAAATGCCATTTCTATCATAATTTTACCTTTTCCTGTTCAAAAAAAGTGTTTTCCATAAATCATACACTAAAATTTAAATATCTACCTTCCTTGGTAGCATAAAATTAATGATTATAAATCACACAGTAATTAACTGATGTAATGAAATCTGGCAGCATGGACCCTGGTAGATATACTCTGAAGTTGTCAATTCTGACACAGAGCCTATCCAGTTCATGCCATTTCCTCTCTCTATCTCTCCCTCTCCTTCTCCTCCATCATCATCATCTTCATCATCATCCATATGTGTGGCAGGATGTTTATGAAGAAATGAAGGCTTGCAGTCAGCCATCACAAACGTTTGTTGCCCAAAATCCAGACATCATGGAGGTGTTTTGGTTTTCAACTGAACTTTGATTTTACCTGTCAGAATATGTCAACTCGTATGCGTGTTGTCTGTTGCAAATCCTTATGCTTCACGAGGAGTCACTCCATCCACAGAAATTCGGGTGTGGTGCACTGTGTCACTGTTGCATAATTGGCTACATTTCTTTTCAATATGGTCATAACACTGGTGTCTACCTCAGCATTTGCTACAAATGTATGCATTAGCTGGAAGATCATGAGCTTAGGCTCCAAAATTTTCAACAGGATGGAGCATGTCAGAACAAGAAAATAGCAGGAGATATTGATATGGGTATATTTGCCAAGGAATTTTCTTAAAATGTTTAAACAAAACCATGCTGGAAGATTGACAGGACTCCTTGAGTCATGTGGAAAACTTAGAACAAGAGTAGTGAGAAGCATTGAGAATGTAATGGAATGTTTCACAGTCAGTTTGGAAAGCAGGAAAGGGATGATGGACAGAGTGATTAGATTACCAGGGATTTACATTTAATTATCAGGGCATTAGTATTTCAGAAGTAGGGAGCAGTCAGTGAATGGTCTGGGGGCAGAATATATTTGTGATTACCTGAAAAGTGGGGACACAATGGCTGTACTTTTGTTACTCCAATAAGAGTTGTTTTTAGTAAGTGTTTTTCAATATATCCATTTATTTAATTATAGAGCTGAATAATGTCTTATATTCAGGAAAACTCACTGTATTCTCTACTGTTTATGAAGTAAATTGTCTATATCTGTAAGCCAAGCCATGAGTCTATCCAAGTAGCCTCCATCCTGTTGAAAACTCATTAGCATCATGGTCGTGTACTTTTTCACTTGTTCATTGTCCAGAAGAATTTGTAATTTTGTATCCTTTATTGACAACCTGCAAAACAAAGCACCAACTTTAAGGAGGGAACATTTTATAGCATCTATACAATCACATTACTGTACACTGCATTTATCTGAAACACTGTATTTGAGGTTCTGGGCTTGTCAGCTCTTGTGTAGTACATAGTTTGTGTTACAAAAAGTATGGTTTTTATGGGTATTCAGTAAGCAACATCAGTGTAGTGGATTTGACTTGTACAGTGTACGTACCTGTAATGTGGGGGTTTACAAATTTTCCAGAAATCTCAGGAGCCCCATCAAAATTTTAGGCAGTAGAAGGGTGACATGAGGGAAGTTCCACACAGGGGACCCACTAATATTAGGCACCACAGTACAAAATTTAGCTCCCAGGTGACCTGGTGCCTGGGATTTGTGCAGCCCTGCTGTAATATTATATTCATATATGCAGTAAACAAATATAACAACAATAGGGTGTGGAAAGCTGTAAAGAACCAGGGCCTACATCAGAGTCATATAAGTGCATAGTAGCTAGTGAAAATCTGCAAGCAAGGCAAATAACTGCCTGAATCAGGAAATATTTCATTTTCTTCTGTCAGCTTAGCATGTTAGTAATGTACATTTAGATCTGGTAGTATCCAACTTGTCCTCCTCACACCATTCTGCTGCATACATACATTCCTCTGTTGTTAGTCTTGCAGATTCATCACGGCTACTACCTGCCCTCTGATGTCACTTACTGAATGCTCCAATTACTTAATCTCATGTTTTCCTTCAAAAAATTCCATACTGGAAGCAGATAATGCAAGCAACTTGTGTCTAGAATTACCAAGAAACAGTGAACTTACATTTTAATAATGATGAGGCCAAGCAAACTCCATTCAGGTGGTTTGAAAGTAATGTTATTGGCTCCAAGAGTGAAGGTGGTAACAAGGCTTCGAACATCTCCACTGACATCACGTGATGATAAACCAAACGTTCTTAGCAAATCAGGTAAACTGGAACAGAATACATACACAATATTATCCAGCAACTACACCACCAACAAAGTTGGTGACATTTTTTACACACAGTAGTAACCAAGGTCTTCGAACAGAGATGGACACACCATATGCATTTAAATAAATAAATGATAGATACATCCCTGGAATGTCAGTTCTTTGGAATCATAAATTACTGTCAATATTTTTTATGATCCTTTACAACTCTGAAGATTACTGCTTACATTGCCCAGTATTAATTGAGAATGAGTAGAAGTCAGTTTTCATGTACAGCAGTGGCTATAATAATTCAGCTTGTTGGTATTTATATTTTGCCATAACTGTTCTATATTTTATTCCGAATAATGAAAATAGAAATATGTTAGCCTGTTATACTGCCAAAACTGTAAAACAAGTATTTATACATAATGTGAACACTGGAAAAGAAATACTACACACTGTAACACTTTAACCCTTGCCAGAATTGTACTAGTCATGTCATTCAATTACAAAGTATTTTCACACAATTTTTCCTCCCCTGACTGTGTGGAAGAAAAGAACTTTTTCATTGTGTAATTCCCCAATTCTTTGAGTCCATATTAAGTCATTTCTCTAGAAGATTTTGTACATTTATGGAAAAGCTGTTTCTGGGTATTTTCTAAGAATGAAACAGAAAAATTCTTACACTCGATTAAGGTTATCCAACACAATTCTTCTACGGAGAGCATTCTGGGCGTGAATGTCAACCAATGGCAGTACAGGTGTAAAATTGTTGTCTGTTTCAGAAATGTTTATACTGCCTGCATCTTCATACGCTGTCTTCCCCTGATAATATGCTCTTACTTTCAAATCTGCTTTCTTAGCCTCTTCACTTAATGTTGCGTAATCAGGAAGAGGTTTGGTTACCTGCTGATAGTCATAATCTTTGTCTTCAATCTCCATTATATTCAAGCGGCGGCAGATAGCCAAGTACTGCTCTTCAATTCGGGGATCCCACGTAGCTTTAGGTACAGCCTTATAATATTCCTTTATGCATTCTCCTTTTTCTTCTACAATTTCTTTAATTTTTTCTTCTCCAAAAAGAAAACACATGGATTCAAACGTAAACCATTCGTGTAAACATTTTTCAATATGAATTACAGCATTTGTCATAGGAGGAATGTCAAGTGATGTTTTCTTTGATTCTTTGTTTTTTTGGGGTTTTAATTCCCGTGTTTTACTGTGCACTGGCTCTGTGGGGTTACTTACGTTGTGAATTACACTGCTGTCATGTGGAATGTCTCTGAAATTATTTGGGATTTCATAACTTCTGTATCTGGCTTTATCAGAACTTTCTGTTTTCTTAACTTCCCCAGCTTCCAAAACATTTTTTGTACCAACTGTGTTGTCTTGTTTTGTTTCGTGTGTTCTATCTGTATCAACATTATCTGAAGTTGCATTTTGGAATTGCAATGTACCTGCATTGTTTGTTTCCACACAGTCATTCTTAACTGCATTAAATTCATCCTTTACTTCTGATTTGTTCTCATTCCTCTCTTCCTTATATGAATCATCATCTTTTGCTGATTTTCCTTTCTTGTCCTTTTTTTCAGTATCTGATACCAGCTCTGAAAGAGCATCTATTGTAAACTCTGATACTGACATGAATTTGTTAGATGTTTCATGTTTATGTAACTGTTTGAACTCCTCCTTCAGCGAGCTGCTTTGACCAATGTCTACCTCTTCCCCAATACCACCACTGGGAAAATAAAGAAAAAGCAGTGAATATTAGTGCTAAACGCTGTTGATGTATTATTTTTGGTTATTATTAATGACTAAACCATGTTCTCATCACACTGCTACTCTGGACAGGGAAGCATTATTTTTAGATGTGTTCACATCCCTGTATAGGACCTGTTTTATATCACTCCATCTGTTTGTACACATGAAAAACTTCACTGAACAGACTCATAAAATTAGTAAAATCTGTCACTCCCTTCCAATATTGGTGAATAAATAATAATAATGGAGATCTACATGCATTTCTGTGTGCACCTTAAGCTTAACTTACGTTCCAGAGTAAAAAAGTTTGGGATGAACATTATAGAGAAAAATAAAACACAATTTATGCCTAATACACATTATCGGTAACTTTCCCGGTTTTCATCAATGATTCAAGGGACGGCACATCAAAACATACCAACAAATGTGCATTATGTATAGAATGACAGGCTGGGATTTGATTCCCAGCAGGGACAAGGATTTTTCTGTAACAACTGCACTGGTTGTGGCTGCTAAGATTAAGAATATTTTAAGCAATATCTCCACTTCCCCATACACCTGCATGATGTGGTGCTGAAGCATGTGCATACCTTCATAAACACATAATTTATTTTGGGTAAAGGCAAAATGGTAAAGTTGTTTCAGTGCAGACCATTAAGTCATCAAGGGAGAAAAAAGGTATAACTTCCCATCATTCATAACCATGGCACATGATGGAGGTGAATGGTCAATTACAAGTTTCAGCTGCATTATCCCTGAGGAAAGAGCTCCCGGTATCCATTGAATAGGAGGCTGAATAGACCCCACAGCTGGTCTGGTTGTTTGGGAGAAGGGTAAAATCTGTTGCTTCTGCCAGGAATCAAACCCCCAACTCTCCAACCCACAGCCTAGTCTCTATACCAAATACTGTATCCTGGCTCCTAAGGCAACAGTTCATCCAATAATAAATTATACCATCAAGGTTGTATGAGAAATTGTTATGAACATTTCAGATACTGTACTGCTTGTTAGCGATAAGATCATCCTTTGAAGTGATGGTTCTACCTTGTTAATTCAGCTGGAAGAAGATGAAATTTAGGTATCTGTTCCTTGTCTCGTAACCACAGAGGACTTGAGAGTAACTGAGCTTTCACATATGATGATGCTTTGTAGCAGTGATTACTACAGAAGTTCTGTAAAGAGGAAAGATAGTAGCAGTACTTCCCCATTCATGATGTGTTTCTGTTAATTACCAACAACAACGATAATCACGAAACTGTAATTTTTGCTATTGTGATCACCATCTGTGCCCTATTTTAAATAACAAAAAAAAAAAAAAATGCTTTTAAAAGAAATAAACCTTATACCTTACAAGGAAGCAACCATGCAGCAGGTGACATTCTAACTCTATTTATTCTCTGTCTTAGTGACTAACATCAAATGATAAGGTTCTCACAGCAACACATGGTACAGCATGTGTATGGTCATGTTTACAAGTAAAGGGTTTGTACAGAGTTTGGACCAACTTAACAAATGTGCAATGCAAAACCATTTTTTCCCCATTATTTTGAACGATCTTGAAGGTCTTAACTGTTTCTTTAAGCTTTGCAGCAAATGTACAGGATGTAAAACCACATACACTTACAAGCAAACATCCAACAAAGTGCAGCTAACTCAATATTAATCATTACCTTTCTTTCTGTAATATCATATACTTTGTTCATTTTGGTAGATACATGATACTGCTGACTAGGAATATTTTTCAGCTTCTTTTGACACAGTGGATACCCACAGTTGAGGGATATTGCTCTTTCTTCTATAACATCTTGGAAATGACTCTCACTGATGTACTTCAGCTGTACAAAACAGACACATGTAGTCAAAAGACAGTTATGTTAAGCATATGGACATCCATCACTTATTTGGACAAGTAACAACATTCGTGTGATAATAAAGTTAGAGCCTTGATAACTATATTCAGGTACACTGCAGCAGAAAAATATTGACTATTATTAATAAACCAAAGTAGTTATACATTTCACCGTACAATATTCTGCTTCATACAAGTAAAAGTAACTTTTATTACTCCATGAAGCGGAATCCAGTAATTCTGATGTGCAGAGTACCAATATATTTTCACACTATTCTTCATAATAACTACAAGATGAGAAATTTTTGTGTGAGGTTACGAGGGATAAGTGATTCATATCAATTTGAGGTTTTACAATGGTGAAGATATAAACTGTAATCTTCTGGGCTAGCAGGAAACAGGAAATTTCCATATGATGTTGGAAGTCATAATTACATAACATATGAGCTTTTCAAGTGGCAAAGCGTCATACTGCGGTCTTCCAGCTTATGCTAGCATGATTATATGTATGATTACACACAATCTGTTATAGCAGTATGTGCACTTTCACTCTGATGTAAGAAATGACTGCTATATTACTATCTGATTAAGTATATTTTGTGATTCAATATGGAGATAAATTTTACATGTCATGAGGATTGTTTGTTTAATAATAAAACCACAGTTTCAAGTTTTATGAGATGCACGCTGGAAGGGGGTACTCCCAACAGTGCCACACATTACAGGCTGTTGTACTCACACAATCCAGAAACTCATCTTTACTGATGGTATTTTCCAGCAGGCATTCCACAACATGTATTGCTTTTGCATTGCATTCCCTCTTCTTCTTGAGTGTCGCTTCTAGAGCTTCTTTGCTGCAATATAAATTTACAACTTTAAGAACAAAGGCACAACGTATGCAAATGGCTATACACACTTCAGCCAGTCGCTTCTTAAATGCATCACGTTCCACCTCAAAAAAGAACTGTGCAGTCATTTCAATCGCATCTTCATGTGTACTGGCTTAGGATATTAGTTCCAATTTAAATTCTGTGATTTGTGGTGAAATACACGTAAAGGTCGTACTACCATTATGGGAAACTCTCACGCTCGGGCAAATTACCTCATTTCACTGACGCGTCTTGGCAATTTCGAAGTCCCCCTACTCCTTCGGGGCTTCTGGACTTCCATTTTCCTGTTTCCTACTGAGACTTGTGATATGTTCTCTCACACGTTTAGGTTAGACTAACGCAAATATCATAAACACGAACAAGTAACGCAACATACATCACACAATTAATCATTTCGTGCTGCCCAGTTTTCATTGGATTTAGTTACGGTGAAAGGTTCAAAAGTAATGAGACTGTAATGTATACAAATCAACGCATAATTCTCTAACACAATCTACACAAACTCTTCTACCGTCTAAATATGCCACCATCGTTATCGCAATCGAATGCCGAGCTAAACGAGACAGACTAGCCAACTGTACAGAGAGACAATCACATCTATAATCGCGGCTATTCTGCCGTTGCGTTTGTAATAACTTACATTTCCAATTTTCCTGCTGGGCTCGTGTGTGGTCTTAGTGCCGAATTTCCCACGTAACATTTCTATACCTAAGCTCTTAGCCCACCCCGACGTTTATGTGCAGTATGATAGAAAATAAATAAAAGAAATGAATATGTAATTAAACCAAGTTGTAGCGGTATGATGGAAACATACGTGTACGTTACAACAAATCATGAATGGCCATAGAAGATCATAATCCATCATCATTGTCTTGTCCTATGTTCACAAAGTGTGATCTTCCAATTATTTCTGCATACTTTCCCCAAAACGTAAATATTTAAATACACAACACTACGTTTCACTTGTACTGCCACCATAACGCAGGAACATCGAGATATTTCAGAAAAGTACTCAGAAAAACACTTCCACAAACGAGGGAGGAAATTAACACGAGGCTGGCTGTACGAGCATGGCAGGAATTTTCATGCTTTTCACTCTTCATCAAATATCAGTGCAATTATGAAATCGGGAGGTTATTGACGGTTTATGTAGCAACACACAAAGTGTATAAGAAGTCCCTACAAAGTTCTCCAAAACCCATGGCAAAATACGGCAGGGGATACCAGGGCGTAGGCGGGGAAAAATTTGGGGGGGGGGGGTGGTTTAGTGACCCAGGCGTGGGAGG
>Ga0123352_10004338_pt1 | contig 20879 bp, 16 predicted proteins | sample TergutLab28metaG_FD_89700 | JGI IMG/M metagenome (GOLD analysis project Ga0123352, IMG submission 89700) | Labiotermes labralis P1 segment gut microbial communities from Petit-Saut dam, French Guiana - Lab288 P1 | ecosystem: Host-associated > Arthropoda: Insects > Digestive system > Gut ...
AAGAAAAAAAAAAAAAAATAAATTTTAGGAAAAGAAAAAAAAATACTAACAAAAAAAAATAAAGAGGTAAAAAAAAAAAAAAAAAAAGAAAGAAAGAAACCTCATGATAGCCAGTAATTTCACTAAGATTCAAACTGGACTGCTCCTTAAGACAAGTGTACAGCGCAGCCTCATACTAATCTTCTTCACGCAACGTTGTTTCAATGCACAATTCAGGTCAATAACAGTTAAAACGTACTTCCTGGAAAAGCCTGGAAACTTCGCAAACAAGACAGCGGCCAGGTTCATCTTGAAACTGACAAAGGTGGCGGTCAGCTAGGAAGAAATCTCGAAGGAGTGGTGTGTGAATTAGGGCCTGCACAATGCAGTTCATGAAGCAAGTGTTGCCTAAATTTAGAAGACCACGGAGACCTAGAAAAAACAGTATGTATTAATGGCGACAGACACGTGTGTTAAAAGAAAGATTTCAAATCACAGATGACAAGACACATAATAAAAATAAGCAGATACAAAAATAAGTTCTAGATCTTCCACACGCTAATAAAACATTCCTACACTGATATGACACTTATTTGCACATCATGATCAAACAGAAAACTTGTCAACTGTTCAACAAATCAACTGTACAGGCTAGTAAATGCAATGACAGTACACAGAAGTGTGGTACAGAAAAATAACAGCATAATGTGACTTTAAAAATTCTGACACACTATGCAGATCATAAATGCATGTCAAAAAGTGAGTTCTCTATATTTCCTTAATTAAACCCTTTAAAAAACTGCGGGAGAGACGATGAGTATGTGATTTTGATAAGGAAACACCCAGTTAAGAAGAGGATACCATTAAGATGCATTACAAAAATGAGTTGCGTGAATGGGCATGGCTCAGGATAATGTCCAGTGGCAATGCTTGTGCTGGTAGTAATGCTGCATCACACAAGCTGTACCAGTTACAGTTATAACTTACGTTCGACACTGTACATTTGGTGCACTTTGTGCGTGTGTGTGTCTTGTAAGTTGACTCCACTCTGGTATCAAGGTAACTGACTGGTATTACACTGGCACATTTGTTATTACTTTTTTATTATAATATTATTAGTACTGACTGGGTCAAAACCTGGGGCCTTCTGAAGACATGGCTGGGGCACTAACCCGCAGGCCACATCTTAACTGCAGTTGAATGACAGCTTGAAAGAACGTCCATTACATTCAGTGACCAAACGTTTCAAATCACATCCCACCTATCGTAGTGTTTTTAATTAATTTCCTCCTGCGTGGATTTCGTCGAAGGAGGTCCATTTCCCGGCGACTCGGTTCCCAGGAATGATATATGGCTGGCATGCCAAGCGACTTTGCTGCCTTTATCCGATGCTCATGAGCCACTTCAGCGAACTCTTGGTCATACACATAATCACCACACTGGAAGCACAGCACTGCACCATATGCGAGGTCGACAGCTGAAACAATACACATTACTCATATTTAACCTTTAATGGATGAATGGGACAACAATGTCCCATTAAAAATACTTTCTTCTCATCCAAAAAGAAAAACATCAACCCAAATTGGGTATTTTTTATGTTTTGTTGACCATGCATCCCTGCGTAATCTTGTAAATAAAGCCACCTTCATGCAAAATTTTTCTTAGTATGTTTATTTCTTTTCTCTACATGTTTCAGGCGACTATGCGTCCATCATCAGCAGAAACAACTGTATCTATGCGACACTTGGTATTTGTCAATCTGTGTGGATGACTATCTGGTAGGCAGGGTGCATACCAGATAGTCATCCACACAGAGTGACAAATACCAAGTGTAGCATAGATACAGTTGTTTCTTCGGACAATGGGCACACAGTCGCCTGAAACATGTAGAGAAAAGAAATAAACATACTAAGAAATATTGTGCACCAAGTTGGCTTTATTTACAAGACCAAAATAGGCACTTAAAATGAACAGTGCTCTGGCCAGAGCACAAGCATTTAAAAGGCCGTATGCTAAAGGTTAAATGTCTGATGCATTTTACTAATGCTTTAGTTCTGTCATCCTGTGCAGATGACTGCTCTGCTTGCATTTTGTAGGTCCTTTGTAAGAAACTTCTGTATGCTTACTATCAACAGTGAATGTAAGGTCTATGCATGCAGTATCAACCAAGAAGAGTGGAATTTTGTCAGTGGCTCCTGCAATAGTGTGTCAGTATTCTTTCTTTTATGTCCCTCACACTGTTCACAGAAAAGTGAAGATTTATACAAGAAGGCATCAAAAACTTCAACAATCAAAATTCATGAACAGATGTCAATCCATATGAAAGCACTGTCATGATATTCAAAATATGAGAAGCACTATTATATTTTCTTATTCTCCAGCAGAGGCTGGCAGGAATAGTTTATCCTCAGTTTTCATGAAGCACTCTTCAAGAGCCACCAAAGGATGTCCCACTACATATGTCTAAGCACAATGTTGCTTCACCACAGTTCAAAATTCTATGTAGAGAGTTTTAATATGTTCCGTCATCCATGCATTCATCAGATCCAAAAATACAAAACCAACAAAATGCACCTTAATATTTATGATGTATTTTATTCACAGTATTCTCGGCAACATGTTTTGGCTGGTATTCCAGCCACCTTCAGGGTGATGATATTCTTATTACAAGAATAAAGTTTTGGTTAACTGTGCACTCCATAATAATTGAAATTATGGAGTGATGGTGACACAGTTAACCGCAACTGTTTTCTTGTAATAAGAACATCACCCTGAAGGTGGCCAAGATACTGGCCAAAACATGTTGCCGAGAATACTGTGAATAAAACACATCATAGAATATTCAAGTGCATTTTGTTGGTTACTTATACGTTTCTGGATCATGGTGGAGAGGTTCTGAATGGCAAAATACCCAGGATAATGAGCAAGCTAAGGTGGATAAATTGTGTTTCCTGCAAGATAACCTAAGTCCCAACAGATTTTTAATTACAGGAGAATCTTTGAAGTGGTGTATTTTATTGCAGTTAATGATATAGCCAACCTTCAACAGAGAGTAGAGCATGGGTGATAATATGTACACAGTTGGAATTTTTTAATTCTTTAAGACAATCCTTACAAAGCTATATACCATGTTGAAGCATAAGGAAAAGAACTTTGAGGATACTTTGAAATTTGCTGATGTCAAAACAGTACTCTTTAGTGCTGGCATCAGTGCTTCATAAATAAATACTTTCCTGTGGACAGGCTTACTTTTCTTTTACCCTTTAATTAAAAAAAAGGGGGGGCATAACTTAACAGAAGAAGCATTCAAGAACTCGTGTTTCAGCAGACTCTTTAATTTTTTGTGTGCATATAGCAAACTCCTCAACAGGTGCTGTATTTTTCACAAACATCTGACGTATGAGTAAGAGTAAAGTACGACATTCATACAGAAATGTAAATAAGATGTGTTGTTGTTTTAAATGAACTGGCTCTTACCTACATTTGAACTGTGGTGTGACACACTGTGGTCCAGTACAGTAAACTTATCAAATAACACAACTGTATTTTGCTTTCCCCATACCTAAGAAATGTTTCTTGAGTTTGGCATGTTCCTGAATATGTCCACTGACATAACAACCAAAAAAAATGCAGTGCAGGCATGAATGTAGACGAGATCCAGTACTGTTGCACATGTGACAAAAACATGCAAGAGCCTGCAACAAATATTTAAAGAGTATTATTATTATTAATAATACTGATACACATGAATATGTAAATGACATACAAGTAGACAAAGATATCCATATTCTGGTAGCCAATTTTACAGGAGTTTACTATGGTTAATTCAACATTATGATTGCGATCGAGTTATACAGTAAACAATGACGAATCTGGCAAGGTTGTGGAAGGAGGTGGTCGTGGTCTAGTCTGAGGTACTATCCCGGCTCTTGACTGCAAGGACTGAGAAAAACTACGGAAAATCTCATTCATGACAACCGGCCTCAAAGCCGAGATTTGAAAACCGGGCCTCCCACATACGAAGCAGGTGAAAAACTTTTTAAACCACGACGTTTACCTCACTTGCTGCAACGTAATTATAAACCTGATCACTTTTCTAAGCGCTTACCTACACGAACGGAATAAATCTATCCTGATATCAGTTTCATTATCTTTTACTAAACGAATGTCAATGATGAATACGTAATGCATAAATTCAAAAGGCGAAACACACACACGCACACACACCTTTCTGCTGCGGGCCTCAGCTGTTGTGCACGCAACAAAATACGCGTGAATTATTCTGTATGGCTGAATCCCTTTTGCAGCTTTAAAATTATTCAGATGTATGCAACCATGATCGCTCATTTCAAATAAAAACTAACGAGTTGAAAAAGAACTAAACCACTTCAGACACCTAATTGTTTACATGTAACGGGCTTCTCCTCTCCCTATGCCGAAAGCCGGCGACTTTCCTTCACCCCTCTACACCTCTGACGACTAAGCGTCGAACTGCTTCACAATTCAGTTCATAACGTAGGCCATTCCGTCAAAAAAATAGAAGTACTTCAAAAATGAGTAACTGTAAAAGCACACCCATACTGCATATATTTGAATTGTGCTACAGAAAAATAAATATTGTACTATCTGCACAAAACATCACGCATTAGGGCATACTTGAAATATTTCTAATGCATACCGACAGATGGTACCATGGATCACGGTACAATAATTTGCTGATCGCGCTGCCACCTATAGACACAAATTAATACCTACAGCCCATGCTGATAATCTGTGGATCGTGCCGATCACAGGCATGGATGACATTGCTTGCGGCGGCTTGTAACCGCTGTAAAGAATGAGCACCCTACGTTAATGCCACCTAGCAGATGATTAGGCGAGAATAACTCATTAGCACTGTTTAGGGCTTAAATTTTACATGGTTGATCTACATGTGGAGGCTACTCTGTCATGCCCAGAGATTCACGTTAAGTGAAGGCTTCAATTACACCATGGTCGAAGCTTAATCCCGACTTTTCCCACACTTAAACGGCCAAAACAGACTTGTGAAAAAAGAACTGATAATGCCAGGTAGTGCAGCATGTTAGGTAGATATATAGTCCATTCTTTGTTGCTGTTCCTGAAATAAACTCTCTCTCTTCTAACAAGACTGCTTATACCATACCCGTATATACAAACGTCTTCCAAAAGATGAACTCTTGGGTTCAAAACATGTATAAGATATCAAAAATTAAAATATGAATTTAGAAATGGTGCATTCATTGGTTTATATTGTTTAATGATTGTATTTACCAAGGTTCCAGGAATTGCCTGCTGAATCTCCCACCACATATAACCATCTGGTTCTTCTGGCCAGTTATACTGGCAGCCCAAAACAAATAAAGGCACTGGTGGTTAGGAGGCACAAGAGACAAGCTTAAATTTATTGCAACTCTGGTAACACCAACAAATGCACAATTCTACAATTTGTGTACTCTATTACTTAGTTCCAACACCTTCCAGGAGCTTACACCGAGATGGAAACATGTAGCAGTACGTAATTGAAAGAATACATAAATCATAGATTTCTGCATTTTTTGGCATTACCAGAGTTTTAATATACCATAATGCACAAAATGACTGATGTAAAAGCTTAGGTTCAGTCTTGGACAATATGTCTGCAGTTGTCATTTGATGCCCAGCAGCTACATGAGATTTTTATGTTCTCCAAAGGGTCCAGACTGGCTCTGGGCCTGACTGCTCACCTCTGTATGAATATGAGCTTAAGAGTGTGTTTGTGTGGAGCTAAACATCCACTTTTCCATGTGCCTTTGTCACGTTCCCAGGGACTTCAATTTGTGCAGGACACCACAGTATTCCACACAGAAGTACATGCCATTAAGGCATGCACAACAAAGAATATAAATATGGACTATTATAATATAAACATCTATATTCTGTCAGAAGGCAAGCTGCAATAACAGCTCTTGACAACTATCACATCATCTCCAAATCTGTCTGGAATTGTCATCAGTGCATAGGAGAAATGGTTAACCATGATAACTACACTAACTGGCTTAAGGGAATGGGAAAGAAGGAAGATGCTGATCAATGGACAAGAACAGGATTTGCACATCTAAAAACACGGACCTGAACTGGTCTATAATATCTCAAAAGACCTGCAAAACACATCAAGTGTTGAATGAACAGACAGCACCTACAATATGAAAGTCCACACCTAAGAAAACCTATACAAAAGGCCCCCCCCTTACAGCAGCTTCAGGAAAAACTAAGGGAAAAGCACACTTCGGAGAAACACAAACATAAGGTAATACGAAAGCAAATCTTAGGCAACAGATTACAAGGATGTAAACTAAATTGCAAAGAACTTCTCTGTGCACATAACTATCAGCTGCCCAAATAAAACCTTACACAATACAGTCACACAGCCCACTTATAACCAATGACTTTACAAAATGAGGACAGCAACTGTCATGCACTGTCTCAAATATGATTGGCAGAACTGAGGATAACCATGAATAACCTAACCACACTGGTAGTCCAAGGCATAATTCAAACAACCTATCTCCCACATGCAGTCAGATATGTTACCACTGTGCTAACTGCTCTGTATGTACCCACCACAATGGAGGATGGATGAGTCTCAGACCTGTGTTGGATGACAGGTGATCAGAAAGCTTTCAATTCTTTACAAAAGACACAAGTGTGATTCCTACAATAAATGTTTTGAAGCAATTGTAAGTCACACGATTACGCCATGGGATGGCTGCAAACTGAGGGAAGGGTTTGGGTGGGGGGGGGGGAGGAAAAGTCTGTGATTTTATTATTAGGAAAGGAAAAAAGGAGTAGCCTGCATTTGAAACGTGATGGCACACGTGCAGAAACCGTATTTCGTCTTTCGGCGAAACGGACGAGTCCATTTAAATTGGCGGGGAGGCGTCAGTTCAGTCGACTACTGGCAGCCAAGGTGTGTGCATCAGCGGTAGTAATGCTGCATACACCATGTTCCGAGGTACTGTGAAGGCTACTGGCTACCCACTCAATTTGCCAGTTTCCCCTTCACTTCCCCTCCCGTGCATCACCATGTGCCATCACATTTCAACTGGACTCTACCTTCAAATCTGTAAGTGGTGGTAAACAGAAGTGTGTTTGGTGGTGAATCTGTGCATGGAAAAATAAGTCATAAATTATAAATGACAATTTTCATAAAAACGTGGATCAAACGCACACTGTAAATGAATCGGAACTATTTATTTCCACTTCATTCAATGGATCAGATGGAAGTGATGCTTTCAAAGTTTGCATGTTCAGTGTATTCTACAATGGCTGGTTGACAATACAGTATGTAAATGAAGGACAATAAAAAACAGAACATGCCTGGCACAGTCATCTTACAATAAAAAAATACAGCAATTAGGAGACTGGAAACATAAAGTTCATTAGAGTGAACAGTTACTCTCCATTGCCGAACACACTCACACACACACACACATACACACACACACGCACACCCAGGCTTTCAGTCATACACTTACACACATGAAAAAGTATGCAACACTTTTGTTTAAAAATCAACCTTCACCAAAATTCCCCAAACATTTTCTAAAGCTGATGGCAGTTATGACATTTAAAAATTCCAGAAACCAGATATGTACCATGACATGGTAAAACTGTGGCCTGTTAAGAACTTTGCCTTATATAAAAATAATAAAACTTACACAAATAAAATTCTAGGCATTAAAAAATTATCTAGATTACTACATACAAAAATACTGATATTTCAATATATTACAAAGGTACCTGCTGCCTTCATCAGAAAAAATTACCTATTCCCTTCCCTACCTGCATAAAAGCTCTAGGTAATTTTAGGATTAGTGAGGGCCATACCATGCAGTGTAGCAGTCTGACAAATTATGTGTAAAATTAAGCTGCTCTGGAACATAAACAAATTAATAAAAATAAATTGATAGTCACAGTTAATTAACAGGATGAAACACAAATAAATACAGGGTTATTCAAAATGACTGTCGGGGTGATACACAATACACTCCAGATGCAACCCCATGCGATTTCTTTCTATGGGGTTACGTCAAGGATCAGGTTTATGTTCCTCCTCTTCCCGCAAGTAACCCTGAACTGAAGGTACAAATCAGAATCGCCATTGAAACCATCACCGCTGACATGCGGAACGAACTCGATTATCGTGTTGATGTTTGTAGAATCACAATGGGTGCACATACAGAGCACCTGTAAGGTATGTAACAAAAACTTGGAGTGTTGTTCTATTAAATAAAAAAATTTACTCCTATCTCCAGTGTACTGTGTATGACAAGTTGTTAAAACCCCGACAATCATTTTGAATAACCCTGTATATGTGCAACAGCAGCACACCTATTTCATTAATAACAAATCCATACACTAAACCAAGGTGGGAAGAGGGGAGTGTCTAATGTCTGGGAGGGACAAGGAACAACATCTGAATGCCAATGATTCCACAAACTGAAGAGGTGGGAGAAATCTGTTATACACTAGTAGGCCTCTGTCACATATCTGCCCTCACTGCTGCTTCTACAATTGATGGCTCCATCTCCAGGTCTTCCATCTTGGCTAATGGTGCCTTGCGTGAATTAGTCTAGAAAAAAATTAGTTTCTCCTGTTACACAGACAGTGCAAGGTTCACACACATCATTACAATTTATACATATGAACATCCAGCTATAAAGAATACAAAGGATGATACTGTTATATTGAAAGTAATGTTAATACAACTACGCTATTATGCAGACAGCTCAGTATGCATTCCAGTGTGCTTCGGGGCAAAAGCCAGTGACAAACTACTGTCCTATCTGATGTTTGTTGGACCGTGCATGTTTGTGACAACTGAAGAATAAAAAACCAACTAGATACCACTTATTATTTTATTGTGCTTCTTATAGGCTCAACATGATTCAGGCATTACTATGCCCATCCAGTCTGCAGGCTTTTAGCCTGCAGACCGGACACTACTCCAGCCTAACTGCACCTAATCTCGAACATACAACAAACCAAGAACAAAATGACCAATGTGGTAATCAACATCATAGTCACGAGCTCCTGATGATGGGCATAGTAATGCCCGAATCATGTTGAGCCTATAAGAAGCACAATAAAATTAATAAGTGGCATCTAGTTGGTTTTTTATTCTTCAGTTACTGTCCTATCTGTTTTAATATTTGCACAGTTATGCTGATGCTGAAACTGACATTCCAGATGATACAAACACATGATCATCCCTGTAATAATGTACAACTAACTTGTAAAAGTGTACATTACATTTGCATTTCATGTTCAAATATGGTCAGTTGTCTTACTAACTTGGCACTGCTGCTATACAAAGGTGTTTTATACTATGTTGGGGTAGGTTCATGTCATACTCAAACCACTAAAAGACACGTTTCAAACACTTCTACTACTGCCTTCTTCCCGTTACAGTGGTCACAATGTAATCCCTGTCAACAGCTGGAAACTTGGCTACAAAATACTGAGATAACAGGGAATATGCACACACCCAGAGTTTGAAATTTTCTTTTATATGATCATGCTAATTTTACTTCCACTTTGCATTACAATATGAGAAACAAAATTAGAAAAATTCTCTGGTTTGGGAATGGCAAGACATGTTATAAGAGAAATCTACCTATGCATTTCTTCATTTATACCTTTGACTCTTACATGCTTCAACTGTGAAGTCTACTGAGGTAGTGACTCATAAACTGCCTACACAGGTACATGGGAGTCACAAGTTCCAACACACACATGCTAATACAAAAGCTTCAACACTTCCACCTTTGTAAAGTATGGGGAAGAGAGGGAGACAAAGCAAGAGGATGCAGTACTTACTCACGGCAACTGATGGATGAACCAAGATGAGGCAAGCGTGAAACAAGAAAACAAAAACATTACCCCAGAACTTCGGCAAACAGTGGAAGCCACGAGAGACATTGTCAACATTTTAAAAACTCATCACTCTGCAAATACAGTGGGTTTTGTTTACCATAATATGACCAGTTTTAAAAGGCTTTGTGCATGATTAATTTCCTTTCCTCTACTTTCATCACAATAAAATGAAAACAATTACAAAATAAACTAATAAGCAATGAAAAACAATGCTTTTAGCAATCTCAGTTTTTCATGTGTTACGAACAAATATCTTGTATCTGCAAAAGGTACTGGAAGATATGTGGGAATAAATCCTACAGAAAGTCACACAAACACCAACCAATGATTATCACCTCTGTAGTTGATACACAGCCATTTTAAAACATATGAATTGGCCACCTAAACCCACCGCTGAATTCTCTAATTCCTCCCTTTTGAGAGTTCAAACACAGTGGCCACATTAATATTTGAGAAGGGACCAACACTGACACCATCTCATGAACTTTTAAGTTCCATACAGTATTTACTTTTTCAGCACACACAAATTCTCTTACAGCCTGTATTTTCAATGAAGGAAAACTGAAAATACAGTGACCCAATTCTTTGATAGCACTTACAAAGTGCATTAAAAAAATATCACTACGAGTTCTTATTCTCAGTGGCGACTATGAAAATTATCATCTCCTACGATGTTATGCCACATAGTTTTACGGGTAGTTACCAGTGTTTCAAAACAACCTCCTGCTCCAATCTTCATAGCAGAAGACGAAGGTAGAAGGTGCCTCCCGAAATAATGGTAACCAGCTACTACTCTACATGGCATCACTTGAAAAGGACAGCGATTCTCATACTTCGATCTGTTAACGGGTCAACGTGGAAACAGCATGAAGTTTTGATATCACACTTAAGAAATTTCTGCAGCTAATCACATAGAATTTGGTATTTAAAGATCTTTGAAGTTCATACAGAAGAAGTTTTATACTCTGAAAGTGCCAACATAGCAACTGCATGAACCTCACGAGTTTCTCCATTCCACTGAAGTGGCCTCCAGTTTTCACTACGAGTACAATGGTTGTTATACTAAATGTTTAAAACAAAAAACTCTGGCGGACCAGAAACTTGAAAATTGTGCTAATTCTATTCTCGGTTTCAAGTAAATGTACCACTGAGCAATCTCTGGCAATCAAAAATTAAACTGTGATGAAATGTTATTTAACCATTAGATTTGACGCACAAAACCTGTATGAAGGAAATGCATCAGCACTATAAATATCCGAGGGGCCTGAAGTTCTTTGCAGTAAATCAGTTACCAAAAAAGTTTGCAGAATCTATCTTCTCATAATTAAATGAGCATAATAAAGTATATAAATGTAGTTAGGTGAGGCAGTTCAAGTAAAATAAGGAAACAAAGCCAGCCAGATGAGGGAAGAGAAATGAGGCCATAACAAACAGAAGCATCAGCAAGCTGTGAAATGGTAAGAAATCAGGTTCTAACCTCATTGAGAGTGTGTGTAGCAGGCGGCCCATCTGCAGGGGGGAAGGACTCAACAACAGCTACTGAATCAAGACAACACAACATATAATCAGGTAAGCAAACAGGACAAGATACAGGGATGGAAATATCACAAAAAACACCACTACATTCCTCTCAATAAATGCCATGTAATAAGTAAAATCTACTACTATCATGGGTTATCACATGAGATTCCTTTAGCATGGCTGCTCACAAGCAACTTGTGCAATGTCATGGCATATGATTTGGTAAAAATTTCACTGACATTTCAGAGAACTGAAAAGTCTACATCTCCAAGGAAGAAAAGTAAGCCGCATGGAAGAGAGAAGGTAATGATATAGGACGAAAGGATGCTGCTGCATCATGTGAGGTGATGTGAGATGGATGAACTAGGAAGCAGTGGGGCAAAAAACAAACAGGTCAGAAAATAGTTTTTATACACAAACTTAATGAAGATAAACTGCAGCTAGTGAAAGGTGTAAAGCTGCACCAACAATGGTTAAAGATAAACAAGAATATGAAATGCTCTTAATACGAGTTAAGTGACAGGCACTTGCTGTTATCAAATAACTGTACTATGTACAACATACATAAGTTGACGGTGTGACGGGTCTTTTGTCAATGCAAATGCAGCACTAGTTACATGTTCATACCCATATATGATTGAGATACTATGGCTTTACAACTTTGCTTTAGGTTACAGTAGCCCATAAACTGTTCTCAAGACCACTGGCTTCAAATTTCAAAACTACTCTAAAACAGAACGCAATATGTGTGGGAAACTAATTATGCTACTAAATTTACTCTCTAAGTGATCAAGAGGTATACTCCCTTTTGTGTGGATTCTGCTGCACTTTTCAACTGTGACCATTATTTCTTGACTGAAATAATTGCTGCTGTAAGTACAGTATGTACTTTGATAATGACAACTGGTAAAGAAAATACAAGAAATCAAGAGGAGAAAAAACTCACTGTTTGGTGTGTGGCTGGTAGAATTGACAGATACAGTCTCATTGCTGAATGTACCACTTGCTGTACTGCTGATCACTGTTGTTGTCTTAACAACAACTGACTGCTGCTGTTGCTCAACTTTTTCTGTTGTTGCTGTTGCTGTTGTTGTTGTTGTTGTTACAAGTGTACCGGAAGTGGGTGACTTCAGTTCCGAGATCCGATTTTCCTCTGTTCCAGATGTACTGCTACGGATCATATACAGAGAAACATTAAAATACAAGATAAGTAAATAAAAAAGAGGAGGTGGAGGAGGAGGTGGAGGAGGAGGAGGAAAAGGAGGAGGAAGAGGAGGAGGAAGAAAGAAAAGCTGAAACAAACAAAACAGATAATGGCACAATACCTGGCTAGCAAAGTGGTCTGAAGAAATAAATAAAATTATAAGGTTTTATATTGTGAAAATGGCTGGTAATAATATGTGACTAAAATGCTGGGATCAGTAACATGCAAAGAAACTTGCTACACAAATGGGACAGTTTTGATATGATGGACAGGAGAAGTGAAAAAGGCTATGAAAGCAGAAATAGTAAAGACAAAAATATAAACTTTGTGACAGAAATATGACCAAAATACTGAATGGTAAACATGGACAGGATGACAGGTAAGTAGTGATTATTATAAACGAGGCCCAAGTAGCATTTAGTGCACTGAACAAGATCTGGCATTCAACGACATACTCAACGCAAACCAAACTTCGCATCCTCAACACGAACGTGAAAGCGGTCCTACTCTATGGCTGTGAGACTCTAAATATATAACAACTAAACTGCAAGTCTTTATTAATAAAAGTTTGAGGAAAATATTAAGAATTTTCTGGCTGGACCAGATAACAAATAACGAGTTGTGGAAGCGTACACTGTGGAAACCGAATGATGATATAACCAGACAAGCCCTAGAGTGGAACCCCCAAGGCAAACGGAGTAGAGGGAGGCCGAAGAACACGTGGCGAAGAACGGTGCTTAAAGAGGCCGAAGGAATAAAAAAGACCTGGGCAGAGATTAAGTGCATCGCCAAGAATAGAGTGCGGTGGAGGAATCTTGTGGATGCCCTATGTTCTGCAGCGGAATGATGGGACTATTGATTGACTGATTATAAACCAGACAGGGAAAACTACAATCAATTACACAATGATGTGTGAGCAAGCCTTACCAAATTCATTAAATTTTAAGGTCATGATTGAGTCAATAAGCAACCACACACTTTACAGTAATAGCTGGAATACAAGCACAAGCAACTATCTGAGTAAAAGAAGGCAAGAATGACACACAGAAGTAAAGAAAAAACCAAGATCTTAGACAATCTTACAATTGCAGAGCAGATAAAAATGCTGATTTCATGGGCCGGTGAGATGAGGTCAATAGTGAATGATACTTTTTAGAACTAAAAATGTTCATCAATGATCACTGTATAGAGGAAAGAAAATTAGTGACAGAAATTTATGAGCTTTCAAAAATAGGGGTGATGATGATAGCAGAATGAAGTAATGAGAGAGGACGGTGAGATATGGTAGACTACTAGAATGTAAGAAAAAGAGGAATGGCAAAATCAAGAAGAAGAAAAATTAAGGTATATGGTGAAGCAGAAAAAAACTATCAAAAGACAGGCAATGCATGTATATTGAAACAATGAGGCACCTTTGTGTAACAACTGTTGTAGTGGAAAAGCAATAAGTATTACATATTCTGAGTGTATGGTTGTAGCCTTAGGTATGCAGCATGCAATTCACATGCGCCACACTCATCTGTGGCCTGTCCATTGCTACTATATTTTTCCACATTCTCTCATAATGGCATGAATTAAAAAGAAAGTCCCACAAGCAGCCACTGGTCATATACTATAAATATTATTCTTACATAATAAGAAGGCATAACCTGCATCACCAATGAGCAAAATCCAGCCTTTCTACCTCTGCAAAGTGGCCTATGATCTAAATTTCAGTAACATGAAACCGGAAGACAAGAAATTCGATAAATAATCAATATTGTAATTCATACAAAAAATTATGCAGAACTACTTTATTTCACTGAAAACACAACATACTTCCCACATCAAAATACAAACATAAATGTCATCTCATATACAAGTACCTATCGCGCTACCTGGCAAATGGAATGCAAACCAAATCATTTATGTGCACTCAGATCATTGCACACAGGATTTATTAAACAACAGACAAGGCAGGATATCTTAGGTAAGATGATTTTCAAACTTCGTGGCATTAAATCAATTTTTTTAGGATTAATTTCGAATATCTTGTACTACCCCGATATAAGCACTACTGATTACAGGTTATCATTAATGACACCCAAGTAAAAAACATAGGTATTATTTTTAATACAGCTCACAGAATTTTTTTTCCCCCTTGATTTGGCTCTCATGCCCAGAAGGCTGACCAGCACTGCCCTAATAATAATTCTCTCCTTCACACAAAAGCAAAATAACAACCACTAGGCACCTCCGCACCATCCCACTATTTCACCTACAGACTGAGACAGACCCAGTTCCCAGAAAGTCAAGGTTTATTCTGAATGTTATATAAGATACAAAGTCCAGAAACCAAGTAATCCCACACATAATGTACCACATTAAGAACCCTTCAGAACTGACATACCTGGTGGTTTCAACAGTATTATTCTTGAACTACCTACTGACCCTGCATACCCAATTAACTCTACAACCCACACCTCACTACATTCCAGCTCACAGACTGAACACTTGTTCAGTCTTCCATCATCCCAAATCCCAGATCTTCCATCCACTGATTTGACCGTGACAAAGAATGTCCCACTCTACAACATTTAACGGACCCCATAACAAGACAGCTTCTTCTGATGAGGTTTATGGATTACTTGTTTCATGCTAAACCAACGAACCATCCTGGTTGGCTGTTTCCTCTACCATCTTATTTCCTGTGAAGGACATATTTATTTAAATTGGAAGCCATGACTTACAAAAGATGGTCTTTCACTGAGTCTATGGTGATATCTCCAACACTGACGGCACTCATGTCATGTCTCTCATCATCACTTGCTGCTCCTGAGGTCCCATTCTGCCTCAGTTCATCTGTCTTACTTGCATTACTACCATCTGAAACAAGGTCAAACAGAGCAACAATCTGAAAGTGTTCAGACAAGAGGACCATAATACAATACACTCATTGTACTTTAATGTCAACACAGGACATCCGTCCAACCATGAACTTTTTTGTCCCTAATAATATATATCTGCCTTGATCATTTGTCAGCAAGAAAAAATATGGCAAGAGGGTAGCCCTGACCACTGGAAAAAGGACCCTAATGCAGGGCACACAATCTGGAAGTATCAAAAATGGGAATAAGACATCACAAATAATAAAACCTGAAGTAAGATCAGTACGGATAACCGGATTACTATGGGATAGTGGCCAGAAAAACAAAAAGTGCCAAATCATGTGGCATCTTCCCTAGTATCATACACATATTCAACAAATTCCGCCCTATTGCATATATATGCTAGACTCAACACAAATAAAAGTATATTCAGCCCTTTAAATACAGTGTACCTCAAAATAACCCAATGTACACAATAAAAAAAAAAAATGGCTGAACATAAATTGGCATAATGCTGTCATACCAAATTTAATGTTTTGTGGACCATGCATTGTGATACATTTGGGAAATAAGAACCAACAGGATGCACTGTTTTAGTCTCAATTTATTTCGATAATTAACCTCTACATTTTTCGAGCAGGGTTACTGCTCATCATGAGGAGGTACTTTTCTGTATATACAGCAACTGGTATGAGTCATGTGTTTATGTTGGCTGGCTGATAGTGCATCCTGTTGGTTCTTAATGTGCTGTCACATCACGTTTCATCAAAACTGTCAGTTGGTTTGGGCTCTGTTCCCTAAAGCAGCTGTGAATTTAAAAAAAAGAAAAATCAACCTTCTAAAACTGTATTCTGTTAAAACTTATGTTTAACCTTTTGGTGCCGGAATTATTTTTTTAATTTTAGCACATCCTGTATATAAAATGTGAATAATACAGGAATCAAATACGTTAGAATTATGAAACAAACTGCATTTTGAAGAGAAAAAAAGGAGAGTATATACCATGTTTAAAATATTCAGTACCTATATTTGTTGAATAAATATATAAAATCCAACTTTAGAGGTTAGCGATGCGGTACGACCACTATAGTTGACATTAGGCGTCTAACGGTTAATATAACTTTACCATAACACTTTTCTTTCATTCAGAATGGTGAGTGTAAAGTAACTGCTACCACTTAACCAATATAGGGCAAATGTTAAAGTCTGAAACACACTCTGCCATACCTTCAGCATCTGTAGTGCCACCATTAACTATGGGAGCTGAATCCTGCTGCTCTTGTGCAGTAGGTGATGGCGCTGACACTTCTCTACCCTCTATCTTCCGTTCCTCCTCCTCCTCCTCATCCTTCTCCTTCTCCTTCTCCTTCTCCTCCTCCTCTTCCTCTTCATCTGTATCTCTCTCGCCACTAGCAGACTCACGAGCCCCCTCGGGAAGTTCTACTCTACATCGTGGTTGTGTGATGGATGTTGCAGAGAATGTCACTCGCTGCAACTCGCTCGATGAATGAAGATACAAAGCCTGCCCTGTACGTGTAAAAGTCAGGCTAGTGATGCCACTGAAACATTATAAAAAACCTTTACTTGTCTGCAGTAACACATACTGACTCAGGTTTCTCAAACATAACATATATTTTCAGAAGCCCATATTACTGCCATGTAACTAAAATTAAAGAGTTCCACAGAGTAATTTTCATAATTAGCACTCTTTCATTGTGAGTTTTAAGGCTTTCACAGCAATGCAGTTGAGGTCTCTGTTCTTCTGGGACATTGCGTCAAGGATGACTGGCTACCAATGTTCTGGGAACACTATGCACTACCGATCACACAGCACAATATTCCAGAAGAATGGACAAGTCAAGTTGTGCCTAAATGCTTAAACAGATAATTCCAGTCCCTTGTGGATAGCATTATCCAGCAATCTATGGGCTTGGGCAACTACTGCAACTTAATCCCAAAACACAACATACTGAAAACACATAAAAGTGTCAACATTACTGACTGGACTTAAATCAAGATTAGAGTATAAAGATTTGTCTTCCTACACAGTACTGCTCCCTGCAGTTCTAACTTACCCACATCCATTGCCACTATGGGTAGCCCAACCTTATATAAACGATAAAAATTGTTACTAATTTTTGTCTATGTATTACTACAAAGAACATTCACAGGTCTCTTTATTTCACTTGTAGTTTACACTAAACCACACAGTATCACAGTACCACAAACAGATGGCAGCAGAACTACAAAGTATGTTGCATATAAGTGCACTTCCTGTTAGTATGGTCTCTACAGCACTACAGCACAGCTTACAAAAATGAGAGGGAGGTAAAAGCAGTCCCATTACAGGCCTGGACAGGCCCAGTGGGTTCCAGGAGGTTGAGGCTCCTAGATTTCAATACAGTCGACATATGAAGGTGGTAAGGTCATCAGCCCTACGCACTGGCCACCTTTACCCCCCCCAGGAAATATTCCTGGTATACATTTCTGTTAGAGGCTGCGTCAACCCCAGGGTCATAGTGCAGCCGGAAGGATTACATCAATGAAAAATTCCAATTACACCATCGGGAATCGAACCCGTAACCTTCCAGCTTGTAGTGCACTGCCTCAACCAAATACACCACTGCATGCCCCACTAAGAGGGAGGGGTATCATGTAATAGCAATGTAAATCATAATATAATGGAATGTCAGTGGTAGATGGAACAAATACAAGTACAGATCAGTGATGGAATGATAGCAACAAGAGAAAACTAAAGACCTTCAAGAAATCCCCATCCCACTGCCATATTCTCCTTTTGTCTACTACAGGAGCCCACATGGATCAAACCTAGGCCTTTGTGGTAAAAGTGGCAACTAACAACATGTGCCATGCCAGACTCACACGGATGCAAATTCGTTAATTTTATTGGGTGAAAACAATGCTTCAAAAAAAGCAAAACATTTGTCTACAAATCAATTCCATATCTGAAGCAAAGAAAACAGTTTATATTAATGTGGCAAAGGAACAGACATTGAAATTTTATTGTTTTCATGTTTCTAAGGACTTACATACTCGTGAAAAACACATAAACGGTACTTCAAAATTAATTTTTGACAACATTTAGCATTTCACCACTCTTTCATTCCATTTTAGATTCAGATACGACCCTTCTGGTCCCAAATTTCCTTTTACTCACAGTTTTGATGGAACTATTTTACAACTACATATAAAGGCTATATTTCCTTAAATTCACAAGATGGTAAGCTTGATTTCTTACTTTTACCTTTGTGTCAAGTCTCATACTGCCTCACATCATAAACAAATAAAAAACCACTGAAATTTTCCATCCCACCCCTTTTGTTACCACACTTATTTTTCATGCTTAATTCCCACTGTGTGGGCCCAGTAGCTCAGTCGGTATAGCGACTGAGCTACGGGCTGGGTGGTCTGGGATTGAATCCCGGTGGGGACGAGATTTTCCGCCTATCCATACCGGCCCTGGGGCCCACCCACCCTCCTGTAAAATGGGTACCGGGTCTTTCCCGGGGGTAAAGTGTGTCCGGGGCGTGCTGCTGACCACTCACCCCCTTCTAGTGCCGCAGTCACGGAAGAGTAGAGCTATACCTCTACCCACCCTCTGGGCCACACCGGGCCTGTAACAGGATCACTTTACCTTTATCTTTTAATTCCCGCTGTGGCATATTATGTACAAGAATAATTTTTAAATCCCCGTTTGTGCCTCACGTTAGAAGGATATTTTAGTCAGTTACAAGAAATATTTATCATCATGTGATTTTGAAAGAAATGCAAAGGCTGATATCACCTACTAGCAGTTCTGAAACGCAGGATTAAAATGACACAAACCTCCGACATAAACACTATAAACTGTAAGTATACAAGATTCCAATACAGCTAATAGTCAGCAAAACAATTTTATTACATCACTGAAGAAGAAGAAGAGGCCTACATTATTCATAACAGTGAATGGAAATATCTGACTGGTGTAAGTGATGTGGACAACATAAAACACAGCAAATCTCATAATGTAAAAAGGGCACAATATAGTTAAGCCGTACTTAATGTCCTCCCGTCTGATCACAGCTGCATTAAGTTGCCGCCTAAGTTCTGGTATACTCAGCACAATGCAGTCACCCAAGTTGGTCAAGCACACCAAACAATTTTCTGAATGCTGGCCACCTGCAGTTGTGAACTGTGCTATACCCACACGTCGCACTCTTGCACCTTCGTGAGCAGTCAGTTTGTATTTGCCCAATGGCTTCAAACTTGGAAGTGTGAAAATCTAAATGCAGAAATAGATCCAGATTATATACATAAAATGCAATGTGATTATTCTCCAGAGAATATACAAAGATGATTGTGTTACGGGTCATTGGTTGTTGGAAAGACAGCTATGACAGTCCTGGACAATAATATGGACTAAGGTATACAATGTGATAAACTGATTTCTGGGTTGGCTAAATAATTCCATTATAGCAGTTAGGAAAAAATTCCTCTGTCAGGTGGAGAATGGGCAAAATCTGTCCAGTATTTTGCCATTAATTTTACAGTTGTGGCTTGTATCACTCAGAAAAATCAGATGTAGCACATTCTGAAGTGAGAATGTGATCATAAAAATGAACATTTCAAGGACAGCACATATACACACATTCAGTTCTGCGTCAAACTTGAATATTAAAATTTTTTTATTTGGGTGGGAGTGGGGACAATGAGAACTCATGCAACTTGGCTTGATGTGGGGATCTCATCACCATGCCAATCTGTGTGCATGGCGGATAAAAATGTGATGCAAATAAGGAACTCATCCATAAAACATATGCATCAATAAGTGGACCATGGCTTATGAGGTGGGAATCCCATTGGGATTATGCTAATGCCTTCTGACACAAGATATGAGCATGTGACACACTGCCAGCCATACAATCCATGGCCTCACTACATAGTCTACTGAATTACACCACTAACATACTTACTTACTCCATGGTGCAGAGTCCTTCTTGAGAAGCTAACTGGTTTCCAGCTAGTCAAGAAACTCCCTGCATTTCACGGAACCCGAAGGTTCATTACCGCACTCACAAGCGTCCGCCACCTATCTCTATCCTGGGCCCACCCAATCCAGTCCTTATACCCACATCCTACCTCCTGGAGATCCATCCTAATATTATCCACCCATCTGTGTCTAGGCCTCCCCAGTGGTCTCTTTCCCTCTGGCTTCTCCACCAAGATCCTATACACCCCCCTCTCCTCACCCATACGCACCATATGCCCAGCCCATCTCATTCTTCTCGATTTTATCACCCGCACAATATTGGGTGAGGAGTACAAATCATTTAGCTCCTCGTTATACAATCTCCTCCATTCCCCCGTTA
>Ga0123352_10004339_pt1 | contig 20879 bp, 20 predicted proteins | sample TergutLab28metaG_FD_89700 | JGI IMG/M metagenome (GOLD analysis project Ga0123352, IMG submission 89700) | Labiotermes labralis P1 segment gut microbial communities from Petit-Saut dam, French Guiana - Lab288 P1 | ecosystem: Host-associated > Arthropoda: Insects > Digestive system > Gut ...
ATAAATTTTTTTTTTTTTTTTTTTTTGGGGGGGGCGTCTCCCCCTTTTTTTTTTTATTTTTTTCTTTGGGTTTTTTACTATGGGATTTTTTGTTGTTGTTCCCCCCCCCCCCCCCCAATGGCTGTACAGTAGGACGCAACAGACATTTTGAAATTCAGAATAGCTGTTTTTTTTCATTGTTTAATTTCCTATAGTTCTGGCCTCTCCCATCATACGCTGTATCTTGAAACAATGCAAAGAAAGTATGCGTTTTAGGTTCTGCCAATAAATTCTTGTTTTTCCATTTTATGCAGTATATCAAAGACTCAACTGCACTTCTGTGTGCTGTGTGATGTTTAGCAGAACATGTTATCGTGGCGCTGAGCACGTGTGTATCGGAAGACCAAAACGGTAGATGGCTCATGAGCCGTGGGCGTGCCTCACCCATGTTGACGGCACTGCAGCGTCAGTACCATAAACGTATTTCCGTATGTTAAAATAACCGCAGCCAATCATTCAGATCAGTAGCTCATCCTTCATCCCCACTTGGACTTCCTGGTCTGTCAGCTGCTGTCTGTGCCAGTGATAGTTTCCGGTACTTGGTTAGCACAAATGATGGTCTTCCTTGTTCTGTTTTCCCCTTATCAACCACTAGACCAGTGTGCTTTTGTTAAATGGGTGTTGGCAGGGTTTGATGCGTGGAATAGGTCAAAGATTGTCCTGTAACATGTTTGGTTTATTTCAAACCGTCGACCAGCGCCTGAAAAGGAGTGTTTTCAAGGTGGTCTACACTTCGCGAGCGAACCCTCTTTTTATGTTGGGGTGGGTTGACACTGTATCTTTTGGAACTGCCGCTTGTGATGGGGCAATTTTCGAACCCTCGAATGACAGATGAACGAATATGTATCAGAGGTGGAATGATAATTGGCATAGGGAAACAGAAATGCTAAAAACATACCCTGTCTCAATGCCATTATGTCTACTGAAAGTTAATTTGGGCTACCCTGGAAGCGAAGCTGGGCCTTTTCAGTGAGAAACTATTTCAGTCTTTGCGCAGCTGGGGCGGTTTTGCGGACGAGCAAATATAGTTTTATTTTAGACCTGTTCAAGTGGGACTTTTTTTTTAATTTGGTGTTTTCTTGATAAGTTGTAAGCATTCAGAGCCACACAGACATAGCCCTTTCATTACAAAGTCAGGATAACGAATTCCGTAGACCAGAGTTTTTTTTTTCAGCTGCCTATTGCCGTGTTAAGAAGAGCCAAACGCTCTGTCCCGTTCTGAGCTAGATTATCCAGACATTCCCCTACATCCTATTCCATGGTTAACGTCATCAAAGTGAACTTTTTCATTTCAGGTTTTTGACTACTTTGTTTGGTGCGTTCACAACAAAAGTTGCAGAAATGTTCATATTAACTTCGGTGTGTCAGTACGTCTGTACGTCCGTCTGTAGCAATTAATAGCAGAACTGCAAATGAGTGCGGTTTCGCACGTGCAGTTTTTATAGACCACGGTAGAATTGCAGTGTAGCGGGCTGTAACCTCACTGTTATGCTCATATTGTCAGGAAGGGCTCGAATCCTCAGTTAGTGACCCTTTTTCTACATTTCTATTTTTTTTTCCATTTGTTTGTGGTAGCAAATTCTTGCAGACGGACTTCCAAAACACACAGTTTCAACACCACACCCGGACACGTTATACATACTTTAAAACATGTGGCGTTATAGTTGTACTCGTAGTATGTCTTATCCTGCCATTGAACCTATATATTTTATGGTGCCAAGATTGTTCTATTCTTGTATTTTTACAGATGAATCAGCTTGTTTGTTGCAGCGGCTTCACCTCGCTCAGCTTGTCTTCTAGACCGGCTTACCATTCGGTAAGTACCTTCGCCCCTATGAGTATCGTGTGTTATGAACTGATAGAGTTTGGCAAACTGTCAGAAACTTTGCGTCAAGTGGCTCTCTTTGGTGCATAGCGAAATGTTATGAAATATAATAGGGTGTGGGTCACTATTTACTGACGAAGGGCCGTCCAACTGCTCAAGTCGTTCTCGGATTTCGACCTACTTCCACATTTTCTTCAAGGTGGAGGGTGACAATCTTGCCTCTATACACCTCAATGATTCGTACACTAGGGGTTGCAACACCTATGTTCCACGCCAACGCGGTTAGCGACTGTCATCTTTTTTTGGGACTCGTCGGTCACATAGCATTGATGGCGTATGGGGAAGCGGTGGGGCCTTTACTTTCATGACACCCCCACATCTCAATTCATTCACACCACTCATACGAAAATCGACCAAATCGCCCCTTTACTACTGAACGGGCATTAACAGATGTTAATCAGATGGCACGGGCTTGTAGATGTTATCAGCTGTAAGACACTTTCCAATGTGACATCTTCGGCTATAAGTAACTTCTTACTGTCTGACAGATGGTGCTGATTGTCAGACGTCTTTGGCATGTACGTACATGATTTCGCCAGTAATAGAGCCGGTGTCGGACATGGTGGTCACCAAAAGATGGTCTCGATACGATGCACACATTTTCACCTGTAGGACATTCAGTGTTTGACAAATGGCGTCAGTGGTCAGACTCTGTCGATATGTACGTTCTTAAATCCGTAAGGGACTTCCCGTTGTATGTTTAAGGGGACTTTCCGTTCGCTGTGGTGTTTGAGTTCTGCTACCGTCAGCGCTGTGAGCACCTCAGATACAGGACGGTAATCGGATCCATAAAAGTCGTGAGAATAACTGTCCAGCTGAGTAGATTTTGTTTTCTCATTGAGGATTCGGATGCAAGGAGATGGTTAATAAGACTCGTAAGAAATAAGTAGTGAACTCTGCAAAACAACAAACCTCTAGCAGACGCAATGCCCACCCATTGATATACGTCAGATAGAACGTTTGTGCTGTCCCGAAACAGCGGTGGGTAGATCTTACACTTTGTGGCCCAACAGAATCGATTAGGTACGGGTCAGCTTCCACTTTGTATTGTATGGGATACGTATCAATAGCTTACGGACAGTTTCGAAGCAGTCAGATAAAAAAGTTACCGAATGGCCTTGCTCTGCGTGTTAGTGCCGCATGAACAAGTGGGTTCATCATTCGATCAGACAGATGTTGATATAGTAATGCCTTGAATAAACGGAACGTGAGAGTGCCGAATGGCGTAACTCTGCTTCCGCTACTTCTACAGGCTTTTATCTTTCATCACGCGAGGTTAATAGTATGACGTCTTATAAGTTTTACTTTCACGTTATTAGTAGGGGGAATGACCTGCATTTGCAAACAAGTAAAGAACTAGATGGCATATACATTCGGATTGTAAAGACGATAAGTTCTGGGTTCACTAATACACGCATTTACTGCACCAGCAATTTTTTTTTTGGTGAATTTGTAGCCCTAGTGGGCTGAGGTCTATTTATTGTTGAGGTTTCGCGATCATACTCAGACACGCCACACTCGGTTGGACTCTTCTGGACGTGCGATCGGCCCGACACAGAGACCGCTACCTGACATCACACAACACTCACAAGCGCCACAAAACCGTGCCCCCGGCGGGACTTGAGCCCGCAATCCCAGCAAGCGATAGGCCGCGGACCCACGCCTCAGACCGCGTGGCCACAGCGATCGCACCTTCAAATGGGCACGATAACCCGCAGAGGGCTGTACTCTACATGCATGTGTCCGGATTAATTCTGAGGGACCTGTACGGCTCAGTCGGTAAAGTGGCTGAGCTACTGCCCGGACGTCCCAGAAACCGTGATTCGATTTTCGGCAGGATCGAAGGATTTATCTCTTCTCCCAAGCGCCCACACCGACTCTGAGGCCCAGTGAGACTCCTAATCAGTGAGTACCGAGCGGAATCGCCAGGGGCCTGAAGCTGACAACCACCACCTATTTCCTAGGTAAAGAATGAGTGGAACTATATCTCCATCCGTCCAATATGAATTCATGGCGTGTGCGATGACTTCATCATATGCACGTATGTCTCTTCGTGTGCCAACGAAGTAGGCGTGTGTTCAGCCATTGTGAATAACGAACAGCTGTGACAGGCCTAACAGTTGTCTCACTAGAATGTTGCCTTGTACTCCGGACACATTAGTGTTACAGTAAGTGCGGAGTCAAGAAACCGAACTTCACGGTCACTTGGTAACACCACTGCTTCGTATTGGGGAGGTACCGCATTCGTACCTCGACTAAATTGACCATTCTGACAGGTTGATCGTGGTCCATCCTGGCAGGTAGCTGCGTAGAACCCCATGTCAGTGAACGACCTAACCTTTCACGTTCTTTCCAATTCATTACTCGTCAGCTTTGAATATTTCGTTGAATATAATTATATTAATTCAAGTCGGTTATTTAATTACGTGTTGGCTGAAGAGCCTAGTGGTCAATTGCAAAGAATGCACAAGTACAGCGATGCAAGTGCAACAAATCAAGAAAAGAGCAAAGCCGGGCAACAAAGAAGAGAAAAAGAAAAATATGTATAATTAATTAAATGAAAAGTGAAGGCCAAATCAAAGGAACAAAATAACGATACTACATATTGTCCTGTAGCTTTACGTGTACTGAGATGTTATGCAATGTACCTACTCGAATTTTCATGTCTTATAGGCCTATAGCCCACGGACAGCGACTAGCGACAGTTGTCAGATAGAATAATGTCCTTTATTGTACCATGAAGTGGTGGTACGTTCGTGTATGTTCGTAAATTCTCTGATGGGGTTGAAGGATATTCCACTTGCGTGTCTTCCGTCAGGATCTTCTGCCTGCTGTGATACAGATGGGCTGGAGCTACATTTGAGACTTAATATAGGCCTGTATGTTAAGTAATTGTAGTGTTTGTACTTACCACCCAGTGGGGCATTGCCCGGGCTGCACGGAGCCGGGTAGAGGGACTGGAGATCGCCATGGGTCGCCATCTCTCGTGTCCCGAACTCTGCAACCGGAATAGACATGTCGGTTTTATTTGGGTAGAAGGGCTGCAGAAGTAACCTGAAAGGCCCATTGGATTAAACGTTAGGACTGGGATATGTGATTGTTTCAGAATGACATTACGGAAAGCAATTGTGATCCGTTCTGTGTTGTACGTTGGTTTTCTATTTCGTCAGGAATAAGCCTTGAACTTCCTGACCATTGAAGATGGGACCGAGAGGTTGTCTCGAAACGTCGGTACGGAATTACCACTCTACGCTATCCCAGAAGATCGCAGATTAACAGTCCTGTCTGAGAAAGGTAATAGGGGATGTGTGAGTAGACGGACTTGTAGTCGAGATCCGAACCGGCTAACTCTTGGAATAAAATGGCTGGAGTGTTCCGTTTTGTCAGCGTTGGAGTGGAACATGACACTTTGAATATCCGAACGAGTCCGACAGAGGATTTGGAGGGAGTTAAGCTAGGCTCCTGGCATTTTGCACAAACATGCATTTCGGATTATTTCATTTGTGAAAGTGTTTGACCGTTATCTGATTTTTAGTTTTCGGTTTGTGTTCCAGTTGCTGGCTAATTAAATTACGGAGAGAGTTAAATCGGTGAATACGTAATTTAAACGCCAGTAATTACTCATTCACCTATGCTTCTCTTTCATCTTTTGTCAGAAGGAAGAAAGGACTGACCTGAACTCAGAATCAGACATTTCCGGGGTAAGAATTTTTACCCCTTAACCGCTTGAAGCCGCTGTCTCTAACTTCCAGAAAATCTGCATTTTCCGACACAATACACGCACGTTCCCTGTGATTATTACAGTAAACAGCAATTATTTCTCTATACTCAGTTCTACGATTGGTCCTTGTAGGCGACATGGACTCTGTTCTCTGTGATGTAGTAAATGAATTTTTGTTTTTTAATTTGGTTGAGTGCAAGCTTTTACTGTAGTCAGCTTGAACAAGTTACCAAAGTTCGTCCAAATATTATCCGTATATTGCCTGTAGCATCGAAGGGGACAGTTTATGATGAAAAGAGACTATTTTTACACGGAGTAAGAACCGATAAACTGAAGAACACCGCTATCCTATCCATTCCATTCTCTAAAGCCTTGCGTACGCCCGATAACGAACATGGTGTCCCGCTGGTCTCCGTTACTGTTTCCCGCTAATTGCAGCAATTAACGGAGGCTGTATCAACTAGATATATGGTGTCACTTATCTCAGTGTTGGTGTGTGCGGGTTGAGGTGACAGGCCAGGTCCTGCTGGAATGCTCCAGGTTAAGCAGAAGGACGTCAGCAGTTTCAGGATGTTTGCTTAGCATCACTTGTGTACGAGTGTGAATCTGAACCCTCACTGAATTGGTAAAACTGGATACAGTCCGTACCGCAAAACTCTGGTTTGGAGGATGGGGATTAATACCCATCTTTTATTCAGTTCTACTTTACAAATGCGATTATTTTTCGAAATATTTCAGTTGTGTTTCGGTGTACCTTTCTTAAAAATGAAAAATGACTGTAAGGTAGAAATATTTCTCTGGATCATAAAATAACACTTGAAAACATTTTGTCAGTAACAAAATTTGTCTAAAAATTAGATAATAATAAACCTTTTAAAATCCAGCATTTTAAATGTAACATTGAACGAGGCGGCAGTATACGTGTAGGTGCAACAATGAGATGCTTTCGTGAAACCATTGTTGCCATGGACAAGCAATAAGTAGGTCTGTTACATTCTTGTAATAAAATCAACCAGGTGCACTAATTTCTCAAATTTATTTTTGGAATAAAACTCTACATGTTTCGGACAGTTCCTCTGTCCATTATCAGGAGTTTTTCACTGTACACACAGCAATGGTATATGTCATACAGCTTGCGAGCAGGATCAGGACGTTCCGTTCTGATCCTGCTCGCAAGCTGTCACCAAACCTGTATGACATACCATTGCTCTATGTACAGTGATAAGCTTCTGATGATGGACAGAGGAACTGTCCGAAACATGTAGAGTTTTATTCCAAAAATAAATTTGAGAAATTGGTGCATCTGGTTGGTTTTATTATGAGAATTTATCACGATGCACCGTCACCTGAACGTCAGATTAGGTCTGTTACATATACCGAGTTTGTGCTTGTAGCATTTGTTATCCAGCATGCACTGCGCATGCACCGTATTTTATTGTCATCTATGGTCTGTCCGATTCCACCATGTTGTCCCATATTCTCACAAACGGCATGTCTTTCGGGAAGAAAAGTTAATGAACATAATATGTGTTTTATCATTTTCTCTGCAAATTTTGTGTAAATCATTTCTCATTCTAAGAAGAATTAAGCGAACTATCATAAATATACTTAGATCTTCACCTAAAGCACCTGTTATTCTTGTCGGGTTTTAATGGAACTTGAATTTTCAAGACAGGTTTCGAAAAATACTCCAACATCAGATTTCATGAAACTTCGTCCAGTGGGAGCCTCGTGTGCCGATGTTCTTTCTTTAACGTGCATGATCACGTTTCACGCACACGCGAAACAACAGGACAGTTACAGTTCTGTGTGTTTTAATTTCTATGTTTCTAGATAACAAACTGAAGACACAAGAGCGTGGACCGAGTCGTAGCAGGCGTTCCCCAAATTTAATCTGCTGGTAATTTCTGGACCGTTCACTTGACAGTTTCCTTTATGCGTGAGTCTTGTCTCGAAGAAAATGTCATGAGGGAAGTTTTTCTCTCTGTTGTGGTGCGTCTGTGTACCACTGCCCAATTTTTTCTGGAGTAACCGAACAAATAAGCGAAAGAAGACGGCCGCAAGGATCCTGAAACACGCTTTGGGAACAAGTTGTGCACGATACAAAATTTTAAAACTGAAGTAACTTGCTTAATTTCATGATCACATAAAATTTTTCCACAGTTACTAATCTGTTACTACTAATAGGGGTGCTGATAAGTCCTTAGCCCGACCAGGAAGGAAACAAGCTACATTCCTCGCATTTTATGGAACTTGGAGTTTCATTACCACATTCACAATAGTCCATCACCTGTCCCTACCCTAGCCAAAACAATTCATTCCTCTGTCCATCACACTTTTGACAGGCGCAGCTTTTTTCCTTCCTGCTCGGGCTAAGGACTTATCAGCACCCCGGTAATATTTATGTTATCGCCGAATCGTGGCTGGTGTTGCTATCTCCCGTGCTGAGCTATCTCCGCCTGCTTATTTTCGCTTTGTTAATAGGGTTCCGCAACTTGTCTGATGCGCCACGTGAATGGTACAGTTTAATTCGAGTTCTTATTGACTAGTGTGTTCATGTTCTGAAAAAAATTCATATATATTATTTTGGGAAAGGTTTTTCAGTGTCGTGTGGAAAGTGGCAAACTGTTTGGAATTATAGTAGCTGAAAGAAGGCACGAAGATGGCATATTTTAACCAGAGCGACAGATGATAATTATGTGCCATTTGCTAATAACGTGAAACTGAAAATGATTGTATGAGTTGATGGTAACAGTTAGGTGGTGGAACGTGTAGTGGTCTGTTATAGACCCACCCATATTCAGTCAATCGACTTAAATCGTGCGAAGTAAAGTCGGCAACTTACGCATTCTTGTGTTTAGTGTACCAAAAAAAAAATTTTAGTGGTAATGTTTAGGCGTCCAAAAGAAGGATCGCAGGTTCATGGCGGTTCTCATTCGCTGCAATGTTAGCAACATTAACAAGAAGATTGTGGGGTGAATTGTTAGAAGTGCTTCTTTAATTTTTTCTTCTCGTCTGTTTACAAATATTCCTCCTGATCTGCATTTTTCTTTTCACGCTTTTATTTATAATTCATTTCTTTCTTATTCTTTGCTTAATTTCTGTGTTTCTTCTTCTTCTTCTTACTAACATGCCGTTTGCTGTCGGACTGCATGGCTTAGGACTTACACCCATGACATCTTGAGAGTTAAACCAGGATGTAGCACGCACCAGTGCCTTTCACCGCGTATTGCTAGGTGATATATATGTGTACCACCTGCTGTAACATAAAGAAACTCTATGCTTTTGCCACATAATATGCTTTTGTATTCCTTATGGTTCTCACAAATACCGTTGACATCAATATACAGCATCTTTTGATCAGTCTTCATTACGGACAAGGGTTTTGTTCTCCGATAGGTAGGAATAGAAGTTATTTGTATAAATCACACGAATGTCAGTCTTCAAAGGTTTATTGTTATTTAATATGAACGGTCGAACATGCCGTGTCATTTTTGAATTCAGGTCTTGGAGGCAAGTTGGTTCGTGTATCTGAGACCAGCATGGGCTGGCTGCCAAATTATGAAGCCAACTTACGGCCGGCGCTGCACCAAGAATAAACATTTTTCCGCGTCTCCACCAACACATGTTCCACTTGCTACCCACTTCCGACGCGACGTTTCAATAACCTCGATTTTAATGCATTTCCGCCAAGCTAGTTCGGTTGGATTCGTGGCAGCCGTAGTGGTGCTGGGACAGGTTTGGCTCCAAGTACTTCAGTCTCACCATGTCATGTCAATCCACCAACGCTGCATACTCATGCATTTATCTACCGTCGATTCTACGTAATGTTATCAATTGATAGCGTTGGTAACACACTTCAGGAAACTTCGCCCTCCGTTGGCAGCAATACTCGTACTTATGCCTCTGCCAGCGTATTGGCACCTCTGTTGACGAGGAAATAGTGTCGAGAGGAGGTTTTGTCGAAATACAGTGTAAGAAATTTGAGGTGCTTATTCTAGGCCTGAAAATTTATACGAACTTAGTTGGTTCCACTGAAACGTCCGTGGCTACCTAAGATATTGCACGTTGTCATAACACGGAAAACCATGACCTTATTTTTCTTATTTCAGTTCAAGCACTAAGACTAATAAATCCTTGGGTTATTTGTAATCTTGTGTTTTACCCTGATGATGACCGCGACGGCGTTCGAAACACGTCGGTAATGAATAGCATGTGATCAACACATTTCACATACCTGCATTTGTTGGTATTATTGTGTAGATTGAAATATCCAATTAGTGCACGGATATGGAAAATATTAAACCTATTTTCGTTATGTCACTTTTATTATTGTTGTGCCCTGTATGCTTGAGGGCACATCATTGATTGTGGGCGTCTGAAGACAGGGTGGTGAGTACAATATTCGGACATAAGTTGAAGTGACGCCGTTCCCCATGGCCTCGCGGTCTAAAGCGTGGGTCTGCGGCCGCTCGCTTGCTGGGATTTAGGGTTCGGATCCCGCCGGGGGCATTGGTGGCCTGTTCCTTGTTTTGTCAAGTAGAGTTTTCTGCGACGGGCCCATCACTCGTCCAGAGGACTTATACCGAGCACGGTGTGTCTGAGTGTGATCTCTAAACCTCCATAATGAGCAGGCCTAGGCCCACTAGGGGCTGTTGCGCCATAAAAATGGTTGATGTGACGTCGGCTTGTGTTGGTTACTGAATAACTTATTGATCTGTGGTCTTGGTCAAAGTGAGAGGAAGCCTACAAAAGTTGGCCGAAAAATTTGGAACGGAAGAGTTATTTTTAACTGTGTTTTCTTTAACCTGGACGCTAGAAGGGGGTATGTGGTCAACGCCAAGCCCCGGCCACTTTACCCCCGGGAAAGAGAACAGTACCTATCGTATAGGAGGCTGGGTGGGCACCAGGGCCGGTCTGGAAGAGTGTGGAAAATCTCTCCTACTGGGTTTCGACCCCTGGATCTTCCAACCCATAGTGATTCGCTATTCCGGGTCAACTGAAATAAGTATTCTGAATAAAAATGTATATTACATGAGGTTTACTTAAGATAATATTAAAACACATTACACTATCTTCGCCCAATGTCACGATGTTCCCTTATGGGAAAATACATTCAAAGTATTAATTAACATGAAAATTAATGTTGTATTTATTATTCTTTTTTTATGGCGGAACAGCCCTTAGTGGGCCGGGGCATCCTCTTTACTGTTCTTAGTGTAAAGTTAAATGGAACTGGTGTAAGGCACCTTGACCTTAATAAACTAGTCTGATATTAACGAGACCTGGCAAGTTTTATCGCAGATAACGCTGCCGTATCCTTGACATTGAATTATTCATAAGAATGGAGACCCAACCTTGAAGGTACCACAACTGTAGGGCAGTATCAAGCGCAACGTACCACCTGCTAAACTGCTTACACAAATGCATGAAAAAACATACCATAAAAAACCTGCATATACAAATTGTCTTCCTGATGATGAACACACGATGTTCTAAATATGTAGAAGACACCAAGAATTCAATTAAATTCATTAATTTAAAAAATATGCATTTTGTTGGTTTACGTTACATAATTACATAATTGTAGGACAGTAGTGTGTTATCATCACTTGTGACCTTGGTTGTTTTGTTGCTGGGCCTCAGCGTGTGCCTTACACCACATTTACTCATCAATTATTCCTCAGCTGTTTATGGCGTATTCGCGTCCTTGCAGAGCACGTATTAACAGGTTACAGCCTAGCGGTTACTGTATGTAATAACATTTTTGAACATTACAAAATTCTACATTCTGCCCGCAGTGTATTTATATGTTTTATGTGGATCTCAGAGCAAACAGCGAATTTTGCCCTACGCAGCATTCAGGAATTGGTTTTGTAACCGAGATGGCAAGTATTTACTCTGCGGTACGAACTGAGTCTTTAAATAGAACGGTATAGTTTAGTCCTTAAAGACCTAAAGGCGCTCCGTCTGTCCGTGCGTGTATGTGAAAAATCTCTAGAATGGGTGAACGGATTGTGTTTAAATGTTGTCTAAATTTGATGCAGTAGAACTTCTCACTTTACTTAGAGATATGCGTGCGTCGTGACGTCATTTCCCAAATAGTGAACGGAACGCAGTATGTCCTCAACAGTTGTAGGTTAAATTGAACACACTGTGCCCCTTTACTTACGTCTTGCGGTTTTCAAGGTAATTGGACCGAACGATTGCATCAAAATTGTCAGGCTGGGCTTACGTTTCCGAACGTAAACCATTGTCTGCCGAACGCACGTGTAGATTACCAAAGTCTCTTATTTAGGGTTTTTATGATTTCAGCCCTGATGTGTTTGTCATGGAAACAAGATAGACAATGCATGTATAACGCAACATTGTGGCGCGTTCGCGTTGCCATTGTTTCCATAGAAACGTAATAATACGTCCACTTTGAGTTGTTTTCTTTTACTTGTAGCTGTCAACAATATAAAAGTGAAACATTTGGTTCCCTTCACAACGTTGTCGAGCTACAAACTATTTCGCTCTGATGTCAGCAACATCAACGTAATTTTTATACAAGGCATCCTCGTTATGTCGTAAATACACTAGTAAATAAAACAAATATAAATCAGGTCTATACACATCTTTGTTTGTAATTAATCGACGGCAACATGTTAAGGCTGAATACAAAATCATATAGGAAATATATATATATATATATATATATATAACAATGCCGTTATGCCGTTATGGACGAGATATCGTTACGAGATCACGAGATCTCGTAACGATATCTCGTCCATAACGTTCACGGCATTCTTAAACTTAGTAATTGATCAACTTAATGCACAAATTCTTGTTTATAATAAGTTTATTGTATTCCTCTACATGTTTCGAGCACTATTATAAACAAGAATTTGTGCATTAAGTTGGTAATTTACTAAGATTATACTGAGATGCACGATCAGCAAAACAACACAAAAAGTTCGCGCCATTGTCATATATATATTTCCTATATGATTTTGTATTCAGCCTGAAGATGGTTTTTATAGCCGAAACATATTGTTGTTGGTTAATTATAAAGTTGTGTATAGACATGATTTATGTTTGTTTTATTTACTAGAATAAAAGCGTACTTACTTCTTCATATAAAAAGCCCGCTGTTGTTTATCCGATTTCAACCAAATTTGGAGTTTCTCGGCCGATTTTCATATAAGCCTTTAATATCAATTTTCACGAAAATCCGTCCAGTGAGAGTCACGCTGATAAAAGTGGACAGACATGACGAAGTTAGTGGGCGCTTTTCACGACTTATGCGAACGTGCCTAAAAATTGAAAGGCGCATTTACAGTGTATTTATCAGTGTTATTACTTGAAATCAGAAATCTATAGATATTTATTAGAAGGCACCAAAAGGTAGCAGTCACGAGTTGAAAATTTGGAAGAAGTAACAGAGCGAACCTACCAGAACTTTGACACTGTGCCTAATGTTTTAAATTTCCTAAAACGTGTTTAGTAGCGAGGAGTAACAAAGTAAATTAATGAAAAATCAGATTAATGTAAGGATGTGTATTACACATGCTGCAAGACTGTATTTTATTGCTGGTTGTGATGTTAGTCAGTGACTGAATTAGAATATTCTTAGGCCGTGTTGATACTCTGAGCACACAGTTTCCAATATTAACCGCTTCTGAGTAATTTTAACCAATATATTTTTGATTTACTTCATCTCTCCCTGACGCTGAGATCGAGCATTGCTTGTTTCATACTCTCATGTATGAACGCACCATTCTACAGCAAGCGATGGCTAGAACGATGCAAAGAATTTGCATGGCAGAGGAGCTGGATGTGGAATTTTTTAATCCATCGCAGGGACTTTAAAAATAACTCGTTTTCTCATCACGTTTCAGAAGTTTGGCTCCCGTTTCGACATAATTTCACGTAGGTGTTCTAAATTTAAAGAAATTGTGTTCTTGACTTGTTTCATTACAGGCTGTACTTTGCACAGTGGAAGATTACTTATTTATTTTTAGCTTAACCCTTCAATACCGACCTCGTTGCACTGCTGTACCTACCTTTAATTCCTCACGTGACACCGATCTCGATGCACCGTAGGGCCATGAATGCACTTTAGGGTACTACAAAATTACATACACTCTGCCCCGGGCAGCAGTAGTCATTTAGACCCCAGTGCCATAGAAGGGTTAAAGTGAAAAGAGATAATCTTCACAATTTGCGTGGTATATACCGCTGTGTTTATTCAATAAAAATGTGGGTAAACAATTCCAATACACAGCAGTATTAACAACTCAGCAGATATGCATTATTACACAATGAAAATATAGTCATGTTACATATATCTGAGGACTGTGGCTACATGTTTCGGCTAATTCGTTTATCCGGAAACGCATGACTATGTCTATAACAAGTAGACGAAATATGTGGCCACATTCCTCAGATATATGTTACATGACTATATTGTTTCTGTCTAATAATGTATATTTGCTGAATTGTAAATAGTTACAGCTGTGTACCTGGTATTGTTTTTCCACGTTCAGTTGAAAATGTGTAGCGGGACGCCAGGCTATTTGTGATGTATGAATACAAAACTGTTCACCAGAATGTATTACTGTGCCTTACGCCTGGTTACCCTAATTCTGTACAACAAATTATGCGACTAGAGCTTTTTGGCATTCGTCATGTGCCAGGGAATTAGATGTACAGCAGACAAAGTGGAATAGCAGTCATTTTGTCTCATCCCCCCCACCTTCCCCTCGTCACATAAATCATAATTAGTCCTTGCAGCATTTACGGTGGCGCGAATTTGGTTGGTTCTCGAGTTGACTACCAAGTTTTATAAAGAAGTGCAGGTGAGGTGAAACGGTAGTCATGTATGGGAGGAAGCGCGAGTGGCTGATAGTGAAACTAATTCGTTGGTTCGATTACCCACACTTGCTCAGTTTCAAAGGTTCGACCTTTACAGCGACAGTGGGAAGATAATTATATGTGAGGTGGAATTGTAAACGGTCTGAAAATAGACGTGCTTTGAGTCACAAACAAATGTGAAATTACTTTTCTGTCCAGTGATCCCGGATTTTCGAAAGGAAATTGTTTCGTTGAAGTTTATCGGGCTTCGCCCGCTTGTCCTTCTGATAAGACTAATAATAGTTTCAGAGGAAAACCGAAGTTCTTGCAACAAAACCTCTTCCATTGCAGCTTTTTCCACCTTAAATCTCACATGGATCGACCTGGGACTGAACTCGAGGATGTTTTTCGGAATAACAGAGGAGTTCAGTTCCTACTGCACAGGGAACAAGTCAGTCACCATTACACAGACCGACCAGGTAATGTTGTTAAGGTAAAATTTGCTGCTAAGAACCACGAACATATAAATGCATTTTTTTTGCAAAGGTGCATAGCTTTTTGTATTCAAGCAGATGGTACATAATGATGCGCTGGAAAGCGTCAAGGCGTTGTCCCAGTAGTTACCTGGAAGGACCGCAAATATCTTCGATAGGTATGACCGATATTGTGGTCGGGATTCGAATCTGGAGCTCCACGAATACGGAGTATACCTAGCTCATCGTCAAGAAAAATAACTGTGATAGTTGTAATGGTTACATTCCGGTATTGATCCATTCATTATATAGTATGCCTTGCAACAGGTTCATAGCCTCTTCCAAAGCGAGTCCTCCAGAGAGTGCAATCTAGTGCTTCCTCTTCCAGACTCAAATACATTATCTTTTTTCTTTAATCTTCCAGTAGCTGCTTACACCTTCCTCGTCGTCTTCCCATCCGGTCTATCCTTCCCTCAGTAAAGTGCCTCAGAACGCAGTTCCTACGCAAGATGTAACAAAACAGTTAGCCTTCCTGTTTTGTATTGTATGTGGGATATTTCTTTCTTCCTTTACTCTTTGTAATACTTCTTTATTTTTCACACGGAGTCCATCTGATTTCCGTCCTTCGCCAGCACCGCATTTAAAAACGTTCAGGGTATATCTGATCCATTCTTCGAAGTCAGTAGTTGTTTTACTAATATAATTGCTGTTTATATATTTTTTTTGCTTTCAAATTATTTATTAAGTCTTCCTCTGGTGTATATTTACATAATAGAAACGGAAATATTGTGCCTGTAGACTGCTGATATATTTGCGTGTCAGCTAGCAACAGCTGCAGTCCCGTCAGTCTGCCAAGTGGTCATGTTGTTTGTATCTCAGCACTGCTACTGCCGAGAGAGCTCGCTATATGGATTGTATCGATTACTGGAAATGTTCATCTCCAAAGGTTGCATACTTTTCAGGAATGCGACGTCTCCATCCAGCTCCCCCCCGCCCCTTTTGCCCCTTCTTGTGGAACTAATGCTGTCATTAAGCCCTAGAGAAGCTCACTTTGTAAGATGCGTTGTTGTCATATTCTCTGTGATAGGGACGTGTCTGGATGGAAGGGAGGCCTGTACTTCATATCATGTCATGCGTATGACGGCATCATGTCGGTGTAGTAATCATTTGGTTTTTGTTCTGCTGAGGTATCTTACAGTTTTACAACAACCCTCCCTCTTAAAGGTGTCTGCATATTCTGCCGATATGATTGAAAGTAAGCATATTTCTCAAAGATGGTTGAGCGTCAGGTTATTTGACGGCGCTATTGAATGACATGGGAACATGTTTGTCAGTGCTGTCCATGTAAGAGTTTCGAACGAAGCGGTTAGAATTCTACTTGTATAATTGAAATGTACACGTGGTAAGTCCACAAGAAATATAAGTGGGCGAATTTATTAACCACGATCTTATGGAAATAAATAGGCATCTTTCTCAAAACAAAGAAATATGCAACTAAAAATTGTGTTACATAGCCTCAGGATTCCGAAGACTCTTCATCTCAAGAGTGTGCGTATATTGAAAACCGAGTTTTTGGTACACAGTGGTAAAAGAACAGTTTTACTGGCGTTGTACATAACACGCCTTCGTCTTTGCGAGCCCAAAATATTGTTTGTTTAAGTATGTTATTTAATGACGAAATCGAACGTGTCTCGTTGACGCACCTGCATATGGTACATCCTGTGTTCTATGACTCTTCTTGTTAAGAGTGAGTACTGTGATCTTTTATTCCGAAACGATTCGGCATATCGAAATGAAGTTTTCTAATCCTGTACGGAGCATCCGCTGTACGTTATATATATATATATATATATAGTGCATGAATGATATATCGACACCGGCGTTTATCTAGATAAGATTTTAAACCGATCAGTTTGGAAATGTTTTGCGAAATTTGGTTTTGTACAGGACTGCTTTAACTTTGTATTAGCGACGTTGCTTTGTAAGGAACGTGTTCTGTATATGTTAGAAACTGAGGGACGCGGTTCTTAACTCATCTCTTTTCGTCCCACATTAAATAACTCAGATATTTTCTGTAACTCTTCATGACCATAGTCGGTCGCTTGATTGTTTAATGTGTTTGGCAGGAAACTTATATTTAAAAGGTTCTCCGACATGTTAGCTTTGCTAATTTTTAACACAATTCTGTCTGATTTTTTTTATTTCCTACTTCGGATCTCAGTCACCTTTTCACATTGTTGGAGCTCCATACGGGCTATTCTGTCCTGAGAGATTACTGTTGATAAGTCATGTGACGAATCTACCAAGAATACTGGACTTGGTCGATGAATTTGCAATTTGTCATATTCAGTACAGTTCCTGAATGTGGCTGAGGCTAGTCACACTTTCAGTACAGTTCCTGTATGTGGTTGAGGCTAGTCACACATTCAGTACAGTTCGTGTATGTGACTCAGGATAGTCACCTTTACAAATACTTTTGTGGCTCAGGATAGTTACTTGTTCAGTACAATTCATATTTATGGCTCAGGATAGTTACATTTCCTATATATGGCTGGGGATATTCACATGTTCATTGCAATTTTTGTATGTATCTCAGGATAATCACACGTTCAATGCAGTTCCTGCATGTGGCTGAGGATAGTTACATATTCACTACAATTCCTGTGTGTAGCTCAGGATAGTCACGTGTTTAGTCCAATTCCTGTATGTGGCTGAGGATAGTCACATATTCACTACAACTCCTGTGTGTAGCTCATGATATTCACGTGTTCAGTAAAATTCCTGTATGTGTCTCAGGACAGTCGCATGTTTTAATTCCCTTGTTGTCAGTCAGTGACCTCTGTTCAGATCTTTAACCCAACGGTTTTGTTTCCGTATGGCAGAAGGTTCATACTTGAGGGATGTTATGCGTTGTCAACTGTTAAGTAGTTGCAGACGTTTCGAGGAGCGTAGTGCCCTCGAAACGTCTGCAACTGACATCACTATAGCTCGGATATGATGCACGGGATGTAAGAACGAACAGCAGACACGCCGGTCCTACGTAAGAAAACATACTAGATCTTAGACACATTTGTTGAACTCGTGTCTTCAGTTAAATGTATCGCGAAGTCCATAGTATAGCTACGGGCAGCAACTCGCAAATAGCCGACATTCATTCTTAGGATGCATAAAAGTGAGTACATCCTTCAGTCCACTTTGCTTGCAGAATTCGCTTTCAGAAGACAGGATTAAAGTTGTTTGCATCACTCTTTAAGTTTCACGATCAAACTTATCTGTTTTCCTTGCAGACCGTGTTGTGGTGCTATTAATTTATGACTGTTAGTCTTTCATCTCACTGTGGCCGATGTCTGAAGTCAAGTTTTCAGCGGTTTGGGACGCGTGATTGTTCGTTGTATTTGTACTCGTAATTGGGCGTTGTTCATTGTCTTAGGCATATTTTATAGAGTCCTATGTGGCACTGCAAGAAGTGGCCGTACGTCCGTCTTCAGTTTATTTGATGAAATATACTGATATATTTTGATGTATGTACCATGCATCTTGTACAGCCGCATCGTCTTCAGGGAGTCTTGTACTTCTATTTTGCTAAAGCTACAAACTTTTTTTTGGCAAATTTAGCAAAATAGAAGTATAAAACTCCCTGAAGACTATGCGGATGCATTGAAACATATAGGCGTACTTACATCATCTAAAATATTGTTGATATATACAAGGGTGAAGGTAAAAATTTCACCCTAGCACAGGTCACGAAGGCCCAGAGGCGCTAGCTGGGGTGTGGGTGGTCATCCCCACGCCTCGGCCGCTTTACCCCCGGGAAAGACCTGGTACCCATTGCACAGGAGGTTGGGTGTGCCTCAGGGCCGGTCTGAACGGGCACGGAAAAAGTCGCCCCTAACGGGAATCGATTCCGGGACCGTTTAGCTCGTAGAGAGTCGCTATATCGGCTACGCAATCCCGGCCCACCATATCCTAACATGGCACATCTTGTCGTTGTTTTCTACATCCTCGGAGTCCATTAATTACCAATCATCCTGTTGTCCTGCACTGTGTAATACGAACTACTGGAAGCGATGTTACATAAGTGCATATGCATGCAATTAAACCAATAAATCAGGTTAACCGAAATCGTAGCTGGACCCCGCCTAGACCGGAGTTTAAAAAAGAACGAATCTTAAGACATTTACACTGCAACTGTTGTGCCCCTAAAATGCACTTGTTCTGTTTATTGAAAGTGTGATCATATACAATACATTTTGTATTTTCCACCTTAAGGTTGGGGTAACATTTAATAGCAACTTTATCCCTTGGTTTCCTATTTGTAATATTTGCTGTAATATATATTGCTATTAACTGTACTATTAATTCTGTGTCGAGCATATTGCGTTAAACGTCACTATTGTTTATTTAACCTTTTAAATCACAACAGTATCGCCAATTTTAATATTACAGAACTGTGAATTTTGCCCACATTCAATTTGTGCAACAATTAAAAACCTCAATAACGTATCGATTAAGTATAAACTTCGATATCAACTTCGAAATAAACATTTTTTACAGTGCACTCTTTACAGTTAAGATTGTGAAACCCACATTAAAATGAGTATTGAGTCCAAACGTTTCTTTATTTTCACTGTTGTGCATATTGACCAGCTTGGTAGTCAAGTAATCAAAATGGAGGGATACAGAAAAGTTGCAATGTATTGTGGTTTAAAGGAGCGAAATTGCTGAATTCAGCGCAAATCTCACGTAAAATTCGGCAAGGAACTGCCCTAAGAAAAGTGGCGTACGTGTGGTACAAATGATTGGCGGAGAGAGGTGGTTTGTGTTCGCGACGCGGGAAAGGTGTTTGAAGGCCACATGTGTCAATAGACGCTGCCGGAGACTGTCGAAGGTGTTCGTACTAAGTGTCTTTCGCAGTCGGCTGAAGGGCACACATCTTGCAAGTCAAGGGCTGCAAGTTCCACAGCCAAAAACGTGGAATGTCCTGCGACTGGAAATGAGACTTTTTTCGGTCTTTACACGTTGCAACTTATACAGGCATTAAGCGGAAACCATTAAATTCACAAATATCAATTTTTAAATTAATTATATCTAGCGTGTACAAACATACAACAGTAATTAATAAAACGCCATCTCTGCACTCTGGGGGATTGTATTGAACCTTTCTTTATTAGTTAACAATATCATTTTAGACAAGTTTCGGCCTATGCTCGGTCATCACCACAGAAGTCACTCATGTATAACATTGGGAATTACTGCTAGCTTTACATTTGTATCGTACATGCGTCAACAGCGCATTATTCCATAAAATTTCGTGATTAAAAACGATAGTTTATATAGTGTATGGTAAAGATGATGTTAAGAACTTTTTTTAAAACATTTTGTATGATTAAAATATGTAATTCCACTGTATTTTGAGAATTACCGGGATTGTCAGATATAACATGAAATAAGCCTCAGTCTGTATGTAGATTTCATTGGTTGTGCTAATTCCTCATTAAACGACACTCTATTTTGACCGTGGTAATGTTAGCGTAGGACATTGTCTGTTATTATATTTGTCCCTTAATCTAGATATCAGTTTTTATTTAAGATTTCGCTGAATCTCGCTAATTTACAAACTACTGTGACGTAATGCAGACCAGCAATACTGTGTATCAGTCGCACCGATATTCTGTTTATGCGGTGTGTAAGTTTTGTTGGGGAAGCGTAAATCAGGAGTATACTTACTTACTTACTACATGGTGCAGAGTCATTCTTGAGAAGCTAGCTGGTTTGCAGCTAGTCAAGAAATTTCCCGCGTTTCATGGAACCCGAAGGTTCATTACCGCACTCACAAGCGTCCGCCACCTGTCCCTATCCTGGGCCAGCCCAATCCAGTCCATATACCCACATCCCACCTCCTGGAGATCCATCATAATATTAT
>Ga0123352_10004340_pt1 | contig 20875 bp, 10 predicted proteins | sample TergutLab28metaG_FD_89700 | JGI IMG/M metagenome (GOLD analysis project Ga0123352, IMG submission 89700) | Labiotermes labralis P1 segment gut microbial communities from Petit-Saut dam, French Guiana - Lab288 P1 | ecosystem: Host-associated > Arthropoda: Insects > Digestive system > Gut ...
CCGTTGATATGGATGTAGTCAGTGTTATGGCAAATCAACGGACATGATAGAACCATTACTGTAATTTTAGCCAAACACTGTAGAAAGCTCCCTGTTGATGGACACCTTGTGATCCGAAACATGTTGGGAGCAATTGTAAATATTTTAAAATATTTTATAATAATTCTAATTGTATCTACGAATTATATATTTGTGCAGCTGTTGGATAATAAAGTGTTTTAAATTTCTGCTTCTGCGTTTCTTATTCCTTGACCGATGTAGATGAAATCTGTTGGAGAAATGTCCACGTAATACCATAATGCGTGAACGATTTTCTTAAAGATCGTTGCAATAAACCCGACACTTTACTGAAATGCTCAAATAAAAAAAAAATCCAGCATGTTATACATATTTCATCCGATTTGGGAAACAAATTACATTTGCCTTTTTAGTTATTCCTAATTACACACATATTAGCTACATTGTAATTTAGCGCTTATTTCCGTTTTTCACTAGTCTCCTTCCATCATCTTTTGCCAGTTGATTTCAATAATCGGTCCCTACATGGCGTTCGGCTTCCGGCTTTCGGAGTTCGGCGCATGCCGGAACGGCCTGGGGGGTATACACCATCCCCGCAGTCCTCGTGCCTAAGCTGTTAGCTGCGTTAACAATTTAAGACTTCCCGAACAACAACAAAAGGAAGGGAGAAAAGCCATTCTGTTAGAATTTCAGCCGTTTTGAGCCTCGTTTCGATTCGTTTTGTGCTTATATGCCTTGGCTCGACAGAAATATCACATTCATTTTGAGTATTATGTAACATATTTCAGATTTTCAATTATTTATGGGCTTCGATTTCTTTTTAAAAAGCCTGTTCTGAAGATGCCTTGTGGTTCTGATCGAGCTATTTTTTAGGAATCAATTCAGAGGAAAATGTCTGCGGGATAGTTTGTACCTTTGCTTCGCTTCTTTTCTTTCGGTTAGACGTAAAGATGCGCGGGCTATAAATTCTACAACTAATTAAAAATATTATTCGTGTGTCGCAAAAGGAACTGTTCGCACGTCCGAGCATAAAATCACGTGACAGTCACTACTTGAACGTACAAACTCAAAGGACTGTCTCTAAAACATGACTGCGCTGCCATAAGAGATGTAATTGCAGCCGAGATATTGCAATTGGCACACATATGTGGCGGCAAAAGAAAACGATGATATCAACAGCAGGGTTTTTACGTCGAATTCGCCTGAGCTTATATGAAAGAGGCCTGGGTTCTATACACAGATACAACATAACTGCACCAGATCTATTCGAGTTAATTCAGTTCCTAATGATATTCTCTCACTATTCCGTTCATGCAATATTAGTAACATCTAGTCCCAACAGGTTACTCAGATACTACCACAGTTAGCTATTTACTTGCTAGGTAATATCGAGTTGGGCGCAGAAAATCCTGTAGATCCGGAGTGTCAAAACTTTTGAGTCAAGGGATCACAGCCGTTAATATGGGCTGGTTCGTGTCGCACGTCTGAAAGTTACGACAGGTGATACATCCAATAGTCTAAATTATTGTGAATTTTTGGTGTATATACAATTTATGTTGTGGCCGCGGACAACGTAACACAACTTGGCGGGCCGCGGGTTGAACGACCATGATATAGATTTTACGTGAAGTGTCCGTTTTTTCTGTCAAATTATAAATTACATTGGAATAAGTTAAACAACTAATTAAACCTGCCAGTACCATATTTCATTAAAATCAATCCCGCCTTTCTCAGTTACTTCATAACAAAGTAAAGATAAATGTAAAGTTCACCCTAGAACAGGCCACGAAGTACCAGAGGGAGAGTACAGGTATAGCTGTACTCTTTCTTTAACCTCGGCGCTAGATGGGGTTGGTGGTCAACGCCATGCCCCTGCCGGTACTCATTTTACAGGAGGCTGGATGGGCCCCAGGGCCTGTCTGGACGGGTGCGGGAAATCTCGCTACAACCGGGTTTCGATCCCTGGACCGTTTAGCCCTTAGCGAGTCGCTATACCGGCTAGACTATCCCGGCTCCCAGTTATTTCATACACCATAAAAATGCGTGGAAGGGAAAAATTTGTGTCTGTACGAGTCTAGTGCATTACCTAAACTGTTACCAACAGTAGAAGTTGTAAAGAACCCGCACTTTCAAATAGCTGTTAGAGGAATAGTCAATGCTCACTAGTAGCTATGCTTTTAACTGTCTAGATGGGACACAAAGAAACATCATTAACTCAAAACCCACTTTTGTCAAGGCCACTGTTTGACTTCAGTTACATGTAATAAACATTTCACAACCTTACTTCCTGTTCTTATCTGTTTCGTCTTAACATCCCCCTCCCCTCCCCCCTCCAAAAAATCCACGCCTATATATCCATGTCTTGTCTTTAGGATTTGTATGTATTTCTCAAAGATATTTTGACCTAAGGAATGAAGTAATGGGAATCTGAATATATCACGTGATGAGGGGCGGCACGAAGCTTCCGAAATATAATGGCGGTGGTAAAGTCAAGGGAGATGAGATGGGCGTAAATTGTGGTGCGTATTGTGTAGAAAGAAATGCTCATGTGTTTTGGTTGGAAAACATAACATAAAGGAAAAAGCATTGGAAGACCTAGAATTAGGTGGGAGAACAATATTAAAAGTTTTAAAGAAATGGGATGGGAGGGCATGGACTTGATTCATCTGCCTCAGGATAGGTCCAAGTGACGGCCTCTTGTAAACACGGTAATGTAGTAACCGAAGAATAAAACCAACTACATGCCACTTGTTATTTTATTGTACTTCTTATGGGCTCAACATGTTCCGACCATTAATATGCCCATCATCAGGAGCTCAAGCTTGAGCCTGCAACCCGGACACAACTCCAGCCTAACTGCACCTACCTCGAACATACAGCAAACCAAGAACGATACGACCAGTGTGGTAATCAACATCATAGTCGCGAGCTCCTGATGATGGGCATATTAATGTTCGAAACATATTCAGCCTATAATAAGTACAATAAAACAACAAGTGGCATCTAGTTGGTTTTATTCTTCAGTTATCACAATGATGTACGGTCCAATAAACATCAGATTCACGGTAATATAGCTCCCGCTTCGGAAGAATGCGGAGAACTTCTTGACTTAGGAACTGGTAGTTTCTCAAGAAGGTTTCTGCCCCATGGAGTTAGTTTATTGGATTCTCTTTTTTGGATTCTAGATCCTTAAACCTGGGAACTATAGGTCGTCCCGAAATGTCGGCAAGGAATTACCAATACTCGCTGTGTAATAACCCAGAAGAGCACAGTTCTCAGTTAGTTTCTAATTGATTCCATGCATTTTAAATGTCTTGCTCGTTACAAGCGTGTGGATTGTGTCACCCTAACATGGGATTAGTCAGAAGTTCCTGTTAGCTGTGTTCGAAGTGGGAATTCCCGTACCGAAAACACTTCAGCTGGATAACGCGCAGATCTCGTCTAAGAGTAGAAGTTTGTCGACAAGACCGTGGAATCACCTCCAGCACCTACCGTCACTGTGACTTCCACTCTAACTTACATCTTACTTACGACAAGTGTACAGGAATTCTGGCTCATCCTGAAACATTTAGTGAAGAGTCGACGGTCAAATATGAAGATTATCATTAGGGTATGTCATTTTATTATAATAATAACTTTTATTAACTGCAATTAGGTTGTCACCCGGTGGCAGTGGTTATTTTATATGTATACAAAATATGAAATTGTTTACTAATAAATTTAAGTCGGGAGGGCTACATGAGAAGAATGTAGTGGCAACTTGGAATCCTGGGAACCATCTCAGCATTTGCTTATAGACACAGGAAAAACCAAGAAAAACCTGTGTCGAGGTGGCCGGTCGCAGGACCTTCCGAATACTGACTTCTAGCCAGCAGTCCGGCATGTAAAGTAAAAACAGGAATACACACCTAGTACAACAAATACACATAAGATGACAACTATACACACAAGACAACTAACAACAACACAAACAAAACATCTTCAAATACAACATGTACAAAAGGTAAACAACGCCAAGGTAAGAAAGTACTGTATATATTTACTAGTGTTTTTTCCCAGACATATTGTATTCACGCTTTCACCCCAGTCATTCACTTCTCACCACTTTACTACTCATATAAACTTTTCCCATAAAGCCTCGTTTTTACCCCCTTCCCTACACCGCACTTCACTTCACTTCATTTCACTTCACTTTTCTTCATCCTCCAAAGTAAAACCTGGTTCAAGTAATAATGCATACAGGAGGGAAATCTTTCGAAACTTGTCCCATATGCCGACAATCCTGACTCAAGTTCTTGGTGATTTTCCTCAGTCCTTCACGGCGAACGTTGGTCTACCTCAGAATAGAAATGCGCTCTTCTGGTTTATTACGCAGCGAGTATTGGTAATTTCTTACCGACGTTTTGAACCCTGATGATGGGACCGATAGGTTGTCCCGAAACGTCGGTAAGAAATTACCACTGTTCGCTGCGTAATAACCCAGAAGAGCGCAGTTCTCAGCTACTTCGCGGGGGAAGCCTAAAATCACGCGTTGGTCTACCTCCTTAAAATAGACTACGAACTTCTCCTCTGTTCATACCAGTTTAACAAAAGCGGGCGTCTAATCATAACTGTCAACGTTAAAAACTGCTTCGGTGAACAAAAAGTCGTTAAATAACCTAAAATCCGCTCATGCTTTTTTTCATTTCATCTCCCGATATACTTCTCAGCGTTTTGTTCTCAAACATGGTCCGTTGACAAACCATATTTAGGACACACAATGCAAAGTGTAACCAAAATCCCCTTATCTCCGTAGTTGTTAATATTATGTACTTGTGAAGAGATGGAGTGTAACCTCGAAGCTCATACGCATCAACACAGTAACGCCTAACCTCATCTTCGGAGAGAGAGAGAGAGAGAGAGAGAGAGAGAGAGAGAGAGAGAGAGAGAGAGAGAGAGAAGATAAAAGAAAGAAAGAAAACACCGCATGGAATTGTGAATCATGAGGAAGACGAAAATAAAAAATATTGCGGAAAAAAGCGTTAGCCACATGGGACGTTAAATAGGGACCAGCTTTCTCATCTCTCACATTTGGTTTCGTACTTCGACAGTGGGAATGTCGTAGGAGTTTCAGAGCTCACGGTGAGTATGATCGTGGTCCTCGTTAATTCATTCATTCAAGTTCAAGCTTAGTGAAGTTAACTGCAGAGTTGTCAAAGAAACTGAATCTTGTTACGCTGCTCTTACAATTTACGTAACTGTACCCCTAGGTGGCCTACAAACATCTAAACCTTTGCCTACTAGTTTGTTTAGTGTAAAATAATTTATTTGGGAAAGGCCCCACCAAAAAGTGGAATTTCTGTACCGCTGTACCGGTCTAAAATACATTTCCATATCTGGAACTAATATAATTAACGTTTCCTTTCGAGTCATAAAATTTGTGTTCCGTATTTGATGCACGTCTGTTAACCAGTTATCACTTGGCAGTTATGTAAATTAAAAACAAAGGTAAAAAATAATTTTGTAAGTTGAAGCCCATACCGTATACAGCAGTGGACCAAAGGATGAGTTACAAATGTACGAGGGTGAATGAAATGAAAACCTTAAATATAAATATATTATAACTTTCAAGGATTTCATTTGACTCTCCCTCGTCATTGCTTAAAAACATGTAAATTGAAAAAGTCTTCGTTTATTAAAATATGTACTTGTGGGTGGTGCAGTACAGGTTATCTAGATCCAAGAGCAGACACACATTTAAGTTTCATTACATTAATTCATATCTCGCAGTAAAAAAAAGTAAATCAGTCCCATTACAGGCCCGAGGTGCCCAGAGGTTTCCAGGAAGTTAAGGTTACCAAATTACGTGACAATGGCTTTTTACCCCCAGGAAATTCTCCTGGTACTCATTTCTGTTAGAGGCTGAGTCGACTCCACGGCCATAGTGCAATCGGAAGGATTATGTCAATGAAAAATTCCAAAGACATCATCTGGAATCGAACCAACGACCTTCCGATTTGTAGCACAGCTGCCGCGGTCCCCCTCATATCTCGCGGTACCGGTGTTTAAAATTATGTAGGTATTTTAAAATGTAGCCACCATATGTATCAATTATGGCCTATTTGCTTTGGTAGAAACAAGTGAAATTAATTGAATAACTAACTATTTAATGAATGAAGAGATGGATAGAGCAGTTTTCAGTATTTTCGGATGTCCGAACAGTCCGTCTGAATACAAAACGCTTGCTTAAAGATAGACAAGAAATTCTTATAATGAAACCCAATAGATGCACTAATTTCTCATATTTATTTTGGGAATAAAAACTCTATATGTTTCGGTCAGTTCCTCTGTCCATCATCAGGAGTTAGAGAAATTTGTAGAAAAATTTGAGAAATTAGTGTATCTGGTTGGTTTCGTTATAAGAATTTATCACGATGCACATTCACCTGAACGTCAAAGTACGCAAGAAAGCAGGGAAGTTTAAAATATGTTATTCTTTTAGGTTTCTCTTATAAGAAAATTTACCTCTCAGATGTTTTGTGCTTCAACCTGTTAACAGCTTAGAATAGCGATTTTTATTCAATAGCTTCATTATTCCGAGGACTAGAATTACTGCCTGGCCTTTCGGTATAAATTGTGTGTGTGAGTGCTTTGTGGTTTATATGTAATTTGAATGGGAGAAGAATTCGATATCCTAGGATCAGGGTAACGTGGTCAGTTCGAAACGTGTCCCATTGTAACTAATTCCACGTTACCATTTAAATGATCCCAATTCTTTTACAACTATCCCAAGAATTTCCTTTTCCCCCACTCAGTCCTCAAATCAGGCATTAACAATAAACGTCTTCCTTTTTTAAGTAAAATTTATTTCAAAATAAAAGATTAAGGAAATAAAATTATTAACAAATTTTTACGGAAAACTGCTACAGCAATTAATTTTAATTTTGTTCTTAGAAATTACATTATTCTTGAAGAACAGAGGGACGTCATTGAGAAGTTTGCCCGTTCATTTGTGACTGATAGTTTTTCTACGAAATACACGGAATTCCAGTCTCTAAAAGTGTGACTAGGGCGCCCATAGGCCGGTCCCAGTGGCCGTGCGGTCTAAGGCATTGGTCTGCGAGTGCTCGCCTGCTGAGACTGTGGGTTCGAATCCCACTGGGGCATGGAAGTCTGTTTGTTGTGATTGTTGTGTGTTGTCAGGTAGAAGTCTCTGCGACGAGCTGATCGCTCGTCCAGAGGAGTCTTACCAACTGGAGCGCGACGTTGTGGTGATTTAGAAACTTCGTGAATGAGGAGGCCCTGGCCCACAGGGGGGGGGAGGGGGCTGTCGCGCCAAAAACAAAACGAAATACTCATAAGCTTACAATAATTATTGTTAGAACGCACTTCAAAGTAGAGAGCAAGGAGGAAAGTGGAGCTTGCCAATTCGTGATTTTACAACTCCTCCCACTGAAAGTTTGCAACATAAAGATGTTTGTCCATGCAATATACAAAATATACAAATTAAATATTTTTTTCCAAAATTAACTATGTCTGCGAATTTTACTAAATCGATGAAAAGTTTGTCCATTTTGATAGGGTAGCACAAGTTAAATATGTTCGAAAATTCTAGCGGACCACACACGTAAGTTCGGTGGATCGTTGGTTGCTTATCATTACCTTACATTGTTTTATAGTGATTAGGCCAGGGCTGCACAAATACAAGGGTCCAGGTTGCCGAGGCTACTAAGTTTGGTAAGGCGTCGCCTAATACTTTGGTTCCTCTGTATGGAAATTGTTTTATGCCCCTCTTCTGGCGACTAGAAATTTGAGATGGCTCCTAGGTGTTCGGAAAATTGTTGTATCCTTAATTAGGCTGCGGGATGGGCGACGGACAGAAGCAAACACTTGCCCATTTTCACAGTCCTACCAACCCTGCAGTCCAAGCACGAAGGAGCAGAATATATTTATTTTTACATTCCATTTGAATCTGGTCCCCTACCAAGAGCACAGCTGAATGTCTGCCAGGGACTTTTTTTTACGTCGCAGCTGTACTGCCGTTTAGTGGAGTGTTTTACTGCTGGCGATAAATCGCAAGGGCTTTTCACTTATGGCAACTTTACTGCCAGTGCGCTCGCAGTAGTGATGTTGGAAAGCCACAGCGCTACATCCATAAAGCTAAAGGTAACGTTGTCCACGTACACATCATGCAGACGCATAGGGGAAGGAAAAGTAGATGTCCACTTTTTCTTAACCTCTGAACTCGCAAGTGGTTAACTGTAAACCCTGGCCGCTTTACGCTCAGGGTAAGAGTTCCTGGTACCCAGAAAATCGGAGGCTGAGTGGATCTCAGAGACAGTCTGGACGTTTTGGAGGCGAGAGTAATATTTCATTTGTCGGGAATCGAACTCCTGATTGACCAGCCAGTAGACTTGTCACTGCACTTTCCATATAGGATGAGTATGATGCAGAAAAAATATATAAAACGGAGAGTAGGAAGTGTTTGCTGGGGAGTTTACGTCTATAGAATGTGCTTACTTACGACGTTACAGTCACCTCTCTGACAGTTCTAGGAGCACTAACAATAAACTTCTACAGACGGCGTCTTCCTGGCGTTAACATATTACTGCTAATATAAAGGACACGTATTTGACCGCATCGCTCAGGTTTCTAAGTGAAAGGACGCCTTGACCTGTAAGTACAATGTGCCATCTCGGTTTGTCAGACATTTTGTGATTTTAGCAACGTGTTTTTCTGGATTTTTAAAACGTGTAACTTTCGTTTTGATTTACAAAACATAATTTATTAAATTATCGAATTACTATGCTTCCTGCAAAGGTGCACAAATCCAGGGTGCCATATCGGCCGGGACAATAAATTTTAAGGTTATGTCTAATTATGTGGGTTTCCAGTAAGGAAATTGCTTCATGTCACCGTTCTGGCTCTTAAAATTTTGAAGTGGCTCATACATTTTTGGAAAGTTTGTGTAATACTAGCTGAATGAATTACTTTTAAGACTTTGAATATGCAATTCCAATCTCTATATGAAGGGTTTGTCCCCACTGTTTAAAACATAACGTCTAATTTCTTTGTATCTCCACTCACATATATACAAGTCCTTTTCTTTCGTAAATGACGCTTTCTTGACATAAAGCGATGAAATGAAAAATATTTTCTTATTTGCCTTCTTACAATGTTTGAAGCCACACCGTATTTTCATCCAGACGGACAAAAGGAACGTCAACTGAATCTCATTTTGATACGTGATCGGCTCTATTGTCGGATTTTCCATGGTTTCCCTCGGTTTTTCCAGGCAGACGTTGGGGCATTGCTTTAAAAAAGACCACGACCAACCACTTTCAGGTCCTTTCCAGTTTATACCCATCGACCATCATCTTCTTCTTCAGAAGGCGATGTTAAATAAACAAACTTGTTTCCACGAAATAAATATCACAGAATACTTTCCACTGAATGAGACTGTTGTTACGTTACGACATTACACATTTTTATAGGCTGAGTTGGTGAATCGCTGTTCTCATGTAATGAATCGCTTCAAAGAACATGACCTTGAAATAGAAGGCATTAATTTTCAGGTGACACATCCCTGTTTTGTTGTATAGAATTATAAAATATAAGCTATAAGCAAAATACAGTCAAACACAACTTAATTAATGCTTTTTATTAAGGTGTGTTCTTAAATTATTTCTTTCAACGACATGTTTCGGCTTTAGTTATGAACCGTCCTCAGGTTGATTACTTTTTCTTAGTCATTAGAATTGTTAATTGTATATTTAAATATTTGCTAATTTGCTAGTGCTAATAGCATTGCTAATTGTATATTTTGCCTTACTAAGAAAAAATAACCAACCTGAGGATGGCTCATAACTAGAGCCGAAACATGTCGTTGAAAGAAACAATGTAAGAACACGCCTTAATAAAAAGCATAAATTAAGTTGTGTTTGTCTGTATTTTGCTTATAGCTTATATTTTATAGAAAACATTCGTATGTACTCATTTTTTCAATGACAAGTTTTTACATTTAGATAATGGTTTCAGCGGTAAAAGAAAGTTTAATTACATTATTTATACTGAACGATTTAGCTCAGCAATAAAAAACAGATTTTTATAAGTACTGGAAACTCAGAACGGTTTTATGCAATCTCTGGCCTTAGGGCATGCTTCAAGTTGAGTGTGCCTAGAATAGGATATTGTACAATGACTAACTTTAAGTTCTTTACAAAATCCACAGGAAATTGTTAAGCAGAAACTCCATCAAAAGCAACCTAACCTCAACAAATCCAAAAGTACTGGTAAGAGAGCTGAATTTATTCAAAAGCTGACAGAATAAGAATATTCAATAGATCGTTCTGCTATCTAAAGAAAGGTTTTTAGGCAGAGACAGATAACGTAATACCCTATCAAGCATTCTTCAATAGCTGCCAGCTTCTTGTCTTATTCTTAAGCAACTGATGACGTACAAAAAGACAGAATAAGAAGATAAAACAGGCCTTAACGTTACATAGATAACAGCAGTCTTATTTCAAATTTCTCAATTATAAAGTGAAGAATAAAAAACCAACTAGATGCCACTTATTATTTTATTGTACTTCCCATAGGCTCAACATGTTTCCGGCATTGCTGTGCCCATCATTAGGAGCTATGATGTAGTAGTGTCCGGGTTGCAGGCTCAAGCCTGCAGCTCGGACACTAGTCCAGCCTAACCGCACCTAACGTCCAACATACAGCAAACCAAGAACGAAATGACCAATGTGGTAATCAACATCATAGTCGCGAGCTCCTGATGATGGGCATAGTAATGTCCGAAACATTTTGAGCCTGTAGGAAGTACAATAAAATAATAAGTGGCATCTAGTTGGATTTTTATTCTTCAGTTATCAAAATGATGCACGGTCCAATAAACATCAGATTCGCAATTATACTTTTCTTTATATGTGATTACGGACAAGGATAAAATCCTATTTCGAAAATAAGTTTTTCTCGAAAATATTTGTCCTTTGGAAAGTGAAAATTTGTACAAGTAGTTCAGAATATTGAGTACCAGTGTTTCAGAAAAATACGCTGCCAGGGTAAAATGGGTCTTCTGCATTGAAGACTGAAGTAACAAATTCCAGTCTGCGATATTCTAGAAGTCAGGAAAATTGATGCTCACCACCGTGAGAATTTAAAATTTTACGAATATTTGACACATACAATAGACAGAATTATTCTTTATGAACACTGCACACAATCATTCTCTGCCATACTGCATGTACATGTGTAGTTTACTGGAATAATAAATCAAACCTTTGTTCGCGCGTGTGTGGGGAAGGGGGGGGGGGGTTGGAGAGGACCGTCCATTCAAGCGATAATAAAAACCAGAAGCCGTTGGTGAAGACAAAGTGAGGACTCATCCTTCGGTTTTCTTAAAAGACACTTTCACACAAACTCTGCGTTATTCTCAATGTTCGAAAAATGTTCAGAACTGTAAAAAAAAGTGGTAGAAAATTTAACGTTTAATCCGTACAACAAGAACCAATAGGATGCACTATTTACTTGCAATTTATTTCAATAATTAACCTCTATGTGTTTCGGGCAGGCTTATTGCTCGTCATCAGGAGGTACTACTCTGTACATACAGCAGCTGGTGTATGTCATGCGTTTATGCTGACTGGTTGTTGACAAGATCGGGATTGGACTCAAAATTAAAGTTTAATGTAGTATTTCAAAATTGGTTACATTAATTACGACTGAACTACGTCAACAAGACGGGCAACGTACGTACAAATGTAACAATGAGGCGAGTTCGCTTAGCCATTGTCGCCGTAGGAAAGCTCTAAGTATTACATATTCCGAGTATGTTATCTGTAGCCCTAGTTACTTAGCATGCGATGCGCATGCGCCATATTGCCATCTGTGGCCTTTATCACTCTACTAGATTTTTCCAAATTATCTCTTAAACGGCATGAATTTCGGAAAAATATTACTGAATATAAAACATGTTTTGGTTCCCTATACAATTCTTGTCTGAAACATCAGAAACGAATTTTTGGTCTTCATGTAAAGTACCCGTTAGTCTCGTCCGATTTTAAGGAAACTTGAATTTTCTCGACAGATTTTCGAAAAATATTTAAATATAAAATTTCACGAAAATCCATTCAGTGGGAGCGGAGTTGTTCCATGAGGACGGATAGATAGACAGAAGGACAGGAATGACGAAGCTAATAGTCGCCTTTCGCAATTTTGCGAACGTCAATAGTTGTTTAGTCAACAATTTTCCACACCGACACAAGATCCTTTTATTTTTCTCTTCACGGCTTCTCGCCCCACCACGTGGACTATTTTGTAGCTAAACCGTTCATTTATACCACACAAGAAAACTTAACCTTGACCTCGTAGAAGCATCGTCATAAGCACAAATGAAGTTGATGTCCGTACGGAGTTCAAACGTACTTCATGACCGTACGAGCTGTTTACTACTTTTCTTGCTTGAGGCTCTAAATTCGTGTCCGCTCCTCGTTTAGCAACTTTTTCCTGAGTCCTCAGTAGCGATCGGAAAGCAAAGCCGCGAGGAGGTGCTTCTGGATCGGAATTACGGCGCTGCGGATTGCACAAAATATTCCGGCGGGAAACACGACCGAAGAAACCGGCCTCTCAGCGAAACTGGGTATGCGTAAAAATACTTATTATCCACATTACATATTTCAACTTTGAGGAATATGATGACACAAAAATGAGCCTTGATACCTCGGACTCATTCTAAAGGCTGGATTTTATTTAATGAAGTGAGAGGTTTGGTTTATTCCTGTCTTCAGGCACTGCTCGCCAAATTTATATAAAATGCAGCCACACTAGTAAAGTTGTATCCTCTTTCTGTTAAAGGCAACGCATTCGCGAAATCACGGTGCTGGGCGAATCTGTCCTTTTCCCTCGTCTGAAACAATGGCGGCTAAATGCTGCCGCATATCAGACGTATAATATATAGAGCTAATCTGAAGCATGATAATGTTAACAAATAATAATATTTCGCTTTTGGATTGAACATTGCATTGACTGTCGGACCAGATGGCATATTCTGGTATTTAATTAGAGACCTGGCTCATATTTTGGAAGTAATATTTCCCAAAGCTTTTTAATTTAGAAATGCGATGGAAAACACATATTGGTTCCATGAATGCTGTAAGGGGAAGATTTACTGTAATGCTAATGAATCTTCAGGTCCTCTCACTTGCATGGGCCCCTTCCATTGCTCTGGGAGGGGCCCCAAATGTATATTCATTTTCGTACCTGATTTTTATTCGAAATTTGCTATTTCTTTTCTAAAAGAGGACCCCCAAAACTTTATAAGTTTCAGGTCCCACAAAACCGATCTGCCCCTAAATGCTGTTGTCACTTTCGATGAAGTTAATTGAATTCAGTATTTAATCAGCAGTTCGGGTTCGAACCCTGAACATGTCGATTATGAGACTTGATTATTTATTGTCGCTTACAAATCGGGGTAGATGTATACATCCTCCGGCTTTAGAAATTAGGGGAGAGAAGTTAGTTTCAGAAGGACGAGGCGTCATATCGCATCATATCTGAGGGACTTGTCGGTGTGTTTCTTTGTGAAATCCCATATTAGACCTTTCTTAAGTCATAATTCATCCCAGGGAAAGTTACATAGTAATCCACTACAAGATATTCTTTTATTGCAAGATTGCGGCCGTTTAACTCAAATAAGAGTTTTCCGCCGGGCAATTTGGTTTAGCCAGTTCATTCCAAACTTTTAGGAGGTTGAATTCGGCCTACTGTGAACGGCAAAATTCACGCTTTGGCCAATGAGAGTATTTCAACAACAGGAGGGAAAATTTATTTGTTGGGCAGGCCGAGGAAGCGAGCTGAGATGTGGAGACCCTTTTTAGCACGCTGCAGACAGGAGGACGCGTTGTTTGATCGTCTTACAAAATCTAGATCTTCCCACAACAACATTTGTTGTCCAGCTTGATATATTTATTCATGAAGTTATCGTGATGTGTTTTAAATATATTACATTGGTGTACATGAAGATAAGGGAATTACAGATTATATAATCACAAATTTCACATGTGAATTTAAAACTTAAGTGACATAATATCAGACTGAAGCGATCGCTTTCACTTGCAGTGCGCAACCATAAATGTCAGAAAAGTGTGTTACAGTAATGACATTACCCGTTTACGAGCAATAAATCACAAAAAGAAAAGTGAAATGTGTTTTCTGGAGATGCATTGTTGATGCGAATGTTCGCGCTGGGTTACTGTAATATTCCCACCGAAGACACGACCTCATCTCTCCGGATCTGAGCTGCCCCACGACACCGAGAAGAACGGCAAGAAGTATCTCCGTGCATGTAGCACGCATGGGAGAAGTGAGAAGTGTAACAGAAGATTTTATGTGAAGTATTTATGTGTAGGTGGAAAAGTAACGTTAAAAGGGGATGTGTGAACAAGAAAGACGTGCCGATGTAGAATGGATCCGTGTTTCACGGGGCCTCTGGTGAACACGTTGCTGAAAAACGGATTTCCATAAATTGACGGGAAGTTTTGGCCAACACGAAAGCTCTCACTTCTTGAAGAAACCCCGTGTTTTTCATCTTCACAACGTCTCACGTTTTCATATAGAATTATAATGACGTAAATATCTTTGACGAGTAAACCTGTCACGGATAATCGTTGGCACAGTTCGCTTGGCTGGACTCGCTATTTACGTACGCCCCAGCTCAATGAATAAGACAGAGATTATGGGGGGTCAAACCCCGGTATAGCGTCACTGGTTTTTCTTTTATCGCAATTTGTATCGATGTATTGAGGATGGGGGAGGGGGGGGGTCATTCGAAACACTGGATAAGAGGAGATTACTGTTCACAGACTTTCATGGATGTTACGTGATGGTGGCGGCGTGTGGCGGAGTGATATATCAGGACCTGACAGTACTTTTACAACTTATGATTAATACAAATTACAAGCAAACTATTCATACGAATAGTTCTCACTTGTACTCACAAACTCCTCGTGTGAGTTCGAAAATATTCATGCCTGCCTTCACAGCGAAATAGCACACCTTTGTATGTAAGGGAAAGCACTACCAGGCATTTCGTTAGTTCCTGAGAGCAAATTGGAATAAACATTTCTGTCAAAGCCTAGGCCGCAATCTGCAACCACTATACAGACTACATGTGAAGAACGACACTGGAAAATTCAAGCCATCTATCCAGAAAAATTTCCACATATTGAGTGAAACATTTTCTCAAGGTTTCTGTTAAGGTGTCGGCTTTGTTTAAAACCTGATGATTTCAACATTCACAGGCCGGAGAGAATGATAAAGAAAATGAATAGCATGCGGTGATATAGTGATATAGTATTGTTGTACGGTACAACACGAATGGTGTCACGTACATAAAACGAAGGTAGTCAGCTGATGCATGTGGCTCGCACCAGGACGTAGCTAGTTTTGTGAGAGCAGGTGCGAAAGATAAATATAGCCGCCCCTGACAAATGAATAATTTAAAAAATTTAGAATTATTTATTGACTTTCTTTTGTATAAATAATTTAAAATTTATTGAGCGCAGAGAATTAATTATTTCTATTTAAAAAAACTCATTTTCCTGTCCATTTTGCCGCCTGTTGGACTCTGCTGAAGACGGCTGCTGCACCACTCCCTCCACCCTAGCTACGTCCCTTGTCAGCGCTGAATTATGCCTAGATATATAGTCATGCGTCGGTTAACGACGGGGATACGTTCTGAGAAATACGTCGTTAGGCGATTTCGTCGTTGTGTGAACGTCAAAGAGTGTACTTAAACAAACGTAGATAGTACAGCCTACTACACTTCTAGGCTATATGGTATAGCCTATTGCTCCTAGGCTACAAACCTGTACAGCATGTTACTGTACTGAATATTGTAGGGAACTGTAACATAATGGTTAGTTACATAATATAATAACATAATATTATAATGTTATAATCTTATGGGAACACCGTCGTATATGCGGTCCGTCGTTGACCGAAACGTCGTTATGCGGCGCATGAATGTATTGCTCAGACCATTCCGTGCAGTAGCAGAGCTGAGAAATGATCTTTGTTCTCTGTAACACGTGTTTAGGGTAAAGGTCAGTGTGTATTATGAGAATTATCGGTTCCACGTCATGAAGTTAGACTTGATTTTCATGCAATGTAGTTCTCACATTAGACCGATACGGACGAGAATACCGTGACTCGCGCTGCCAGCCTCATATACTACATATTACTGAAGTACGCCGAGGGGTTACAGTCTTAATGTATGGTGCAGGATAAATGTGATCGTTAGGACTTTTGATGTTGTGATTGTCTAGGATGTGACACTGTGTACTGAGTGGGTATCGACGTTTCGAAGTCACAAATCACCTCCATCCCGACAAGTCGGTGATCACTTAACGGAATAGAGTTTCTCACAGTTCAGAGCACTATATTAATGTTCAGTGCTACGACAACATGGAATCTTTTGTCCCTACAAGGGTATTTAAGCGTTCCTTGCAGAAAAAAAAGCACAGAAGACGATTTTTAAGGGCAGATTCATAATATGAGTTTTTGGAACAAATCAGCCTATGCGTCTTTAGAGAAGGGCAAAGGACTCTTTGATAACGTTTAGCGAGCCTTTTCCTTACATACCATAAGACACGAACTTTCAAAGTTAAACCACGACAATGTGTCACAAAATATAGGTCTAGGTGACGCAATATACGTACCAGTAATTTGATAATTTTGATTTAAAAAAAATATATTTCTAATTTAAAGGACAAAAAGGTAAAACTTACGTGGGGGAGAACAGAAATTAAGAAAAGATCTTCGCACGTCACGGATAGAAACGATCGATTAAACAGTTTATATTAATATAGAATAATTCCAGAGAAATATAGAAAACAGGAACTTTTCGCACTAGAGTCGTCCTGACATTAAACGAAGCAGGGACATAATAAAATACACTGTAGTGCGAAGCCGAGAGACGGGATAGTGATCGTGCATCCAGAGTGTGTTTCAGATAATTAGTAGCAACGCTATTATTGACATTCTTCTAACCATACATTAAGATAAGTTATCACGAAGCTGAAAACTAAACTGGAAAACAATGAGACTTAAATTATCAGTTCAACGTATTAAGGCAGATGGTGAACAAAAGGCACTGCTCCCTCACAAATTAATGTTAGCCATCATTCTTGTAATAAGGACGTTTGTTGCTGCTGCTGCTGCTGTGTGTGTGTGTGTATGTATGTTCAAGACGTGTCTGTTTTTAACGCTTCATGCGAAAGTATAATTCAATTTTAGACGAAAATTTTACTTCTGGATGCGCAGTCATTTTAAAGAAAATGTGCGTAATATCGCTTTTAATGGCGACACTATAACTATGTGCATTATAAATAATGTATACACTTTCAGTTACCTTTTCACAAGAGAGGCAATGCTTCGATATTACAGAGAACGTTCTGTTCTGCATACTGTTTAGAGAAACAATCAAATGATAAACACAATTACACAACGTTGGCAAAATTAAAAGTTTTTGCATGTAGAATTAGGCACGTATACGGTAGGAATTCTTTTTCAGAGGGTTAAATGAATTCAGGACAACACTATGCACGGTCTGTTGCATTCCAAAGAATTGTTAAATTCGTTTAACCCTTTAAAGCCTACCGGTTACTTTATGTACCACCAGGTTTAACATTCAAAAATTCTGAATGGTGATTATTTTGCATTTATGTGTTTTGTGTGGCTCTCAGTTCAAGCAGTAACTTTTGCCTTATACATCATTAACAGACTGGTTTTATAAATGAAGTGGAGAGTGTTTACTGCGCGGTACGCACTGAGTCCTTATATAACACAGATAAGTCTTGTCCTTAAACGGTTAATATCCTACAAACCAAGCTCTGACTCATCACACATGTAGACGAACTTAGTATTATTCAAAATTCCAGTGGTACCCTAAAGAATGTATATGTTACGCTCAAAGATGGAAAACGTTCATTGAGTGGAATAAACGATCACACCGCGTTGTAGCATTACAGAACGAGAAATTGCTTGTTGTGGCTGTTTTTAAACAGCCACAACGCGAAATGTCTTTTAAATTAACTGTTTATAAGTTTAGTAATGTATTGATAAAAATACATGTAACGTAGGCCTAATGAAAAAAATGGCGAAGTTCATTTATTTTTGCAGGAGCTGTTAGAATGACAGAATTACACTTCATATTTTTCGAACAACATTTGCACTTTTTATCGATGCAGTACCTCTTACAGTGGCAGCTTACAAATCCCTGCTTTCTTCCAGACGTTGTCTTTGAGGCTGACCGGAGAGATAGTGAACTTGAGGCCTCGATGAAGTTGTCAGCAGCTGTGAATTCATTGCAAGCATACAGCCGCTCAAGTAGTTCTTCCTTCGTGCCCAACAGATAAAGCCCAGAAGAGTTGGCATCAACGACGTCCTCGATCAAGGTCAGGCACCCTGACCACAACGTTTGTCCCAATATCAACTGCTGGAAATCTTGAGTTGGAGAGCGAAACCATTTTTTGAGTTTGTTGTTCCTGACCAGATTTTGCACCATCTCGCTCCATTTTGTTTCGATTCTTCCTTACACAGAGGTTGTAAGTGACTTTCAGTCCGAAACTCTCACTGTCTTCACTGTAACTTCCACAAATAGCATGAACAAACTAGTAACACACTGAACACTTGTTAGCTCCTGACTACTCCTTCTCACAAATCACACAGTAATCTTTTTGTTGTCTTTCTTCTCTGCTGTTTCTTCTGAAGTGTCATTGGTTTGATTTTCATCTTCATCTTTTCTATCCTGTTGGTTGGTCTCTTTCTTGTCTTCCTTCTCTCGACCATTATTCATTCCTGTATTAAAGAGCTGTTCCAGTTCTTCTTCAGTTTCTATTGAAGGGCAAATGTCTTCAGTGAGCGGAGAATCCCCAAGTCCGATCCTCTGCTCCGTTCCAAACATAGCCTCATAAGGGCTTTTCTTGTTACCTGAATGCAGAGCTCGGTTGCTTTGGACAAACCGTAGTCCTTTAGACCATGTTTTCGTGTTGTTGTCGGACATCCATGCAACCAGCATGTCTTGAACATCTTGGTTGGATCTTTCAACGATCCTTGACTTTGAGAATGTCTCGGCTTTCCATTCACAAGCTTCATTCCTGGCCACATATCAGCAAAGTTTTGTATTATTTTGTTCGCAAATTCGCGGCCATTGTCGCTCTGCAGTATGAAAGGGGCACCGAACATACAAAAGATGTCCATTAGCTGACAAGTCACTTACTCGGTGGTTTTGCTCTTCAGGGGACGAAGAATTGTGAACTTCGTCAAAAGGTTTTGATAGTTCATAATGAATCGATAATATCCTTCTGGTTCAGACTGCATATCAGTCAAGTAAACCTGGCACCGAGAATTCAAGTAATTTGAAGGGATTGGACGTACAATTAATCCCCGTTTCGGGGTCTTTTCCTTCAATTGACACTGCTCACAAAGTACCAAATAAAGGTCTATCACTTGTCGAGTAACGTTGCAAGACTTCTTTTTCAGTTCAGCTTCAATGACTGAAAGAAAGAAAAAAAATTGAGAAAGGAAGAGATAAAGAAATTATTTTGCGAATCACAAACAAAACAGCGTTTTTTACCTCTTGTCCTTTTGTGTCCTACGTTGACAAGTGCTGTTTACAAGACATCAAACAGCTCCTCTGTCTTGCAGTAATAACGAATGTTTGAATCATCATTTTCGCCTGAACCACTTTCAGTAAGTTTCTGAGTATCACCGATCTTCATGACATCATATTTTTAAGAAGCCGGTAATGTTTCGAAGTCAGTGGCTGGTTATTCTTTCGCAATATCTGAGCTTCCTTAACTTCCCGTGAAATGTTATTGTAACCCTCATTATCAAGAAACAAGCTTCTATGATTTCTTGCGTCATTCAGCTCCTTCACTTTGTCATTAAAAATCTTCTTCACACTATCAACAGACGTGGCTGTAAAAACTACCAACTTGCAGCTCGATCAATCGCTAACTGAGGAGAGTGACGCTAACTGACCATTCGGCGGATTGTGGTCATATCCTTTAACAGCCACGACGCGACTTTCGAATCATGGCATATCTTCACATGCCACAACGCGTTGCGGTTGTTTAAAAAGAGCCACAACACGAAATTTCGTGTTGTAGCGGTTTCTCAAATGCCACAACGCGTTGCGGTCGTTTTTCCCGCGCAATGAGCGTTTTCGATCTTTGAGCTTAACATATACACTATTGTATTACAAGTTTTCTGATGTTGGTTCTTGTTTTAAATTTTAGATGAAATAGTTCCTATGAACATGTGGAAAACATATACAGTTGACACAGTTAGGGGAACAGACAATCTGTTAATGGAAAATTACTAGCAGAGAGCAGCCATTGTTTACTGAATATCACAACCAAGGCGTGTGTGGGATTCGGGCTGCACTCTCGTTTCTCGCAAAGAATGCTCTCACTTTTCGATGTCTCGCTTTCTCTTTATCTACGGGGCATTATATCTCTGAATGTATGACAGAAACAGTATTGATAAAAAGGGTCTCTTAAGTGTTTTGATTTCCAGTTCAGAACCTTGCAAGAACGACACATATAAGAATACACGTTGTGTGCTTCCTGTTTATTGAAAGATGCTGAAGTGTCTGCAGATAGAGACCGTGTTGGAAGCTCTTAATAGAAATCAACATATTGGTACAGTTGCTATGAAATGTATTAAAAATTATTAACACTCCAACTATATGGTACACATCAGCTTCTGGCTTATGCCGATGATGTTAATATACTGGGAGGAGGTATACATACTTTAAAGGAAAACGCAGAAGCGTTAGTAGCTGCTACTAGGGAGATTGGACTGGAAG
>Ga0123352_10004341_pt1 | contig 20875 bp, 7 predicted proteins | sample TergutLab28metaG_FD_89700 | JGI IMG/M metagenome (GOLD analysis project Ga0123352, IMG submission 89700) | Labiotermes labralis P1 segment gut microbial communities from Petit-Saut dam, French Guiana - Lab288 P1 | ecosystem: Host-associated > Arthropoda: Insects > Digestive system > Gut ...
CAGAAACCTCTGACAACACACAACACTCACAACAGACAAATATCCATGCCCCCGGTGGGATTCGAACCCACGATCTCGGCAGGCGAGCGGCCGCAGACCTACGCCTTAGGCCGCGCGGCCACTGGGACTGGCATCATATACGTATTTGGTGTCGACTGTTAATAATAACTCTACTGCTTACTGAAGGAATATTCTATAATTTCGGTTTCTATGGGCATCTACATGTAAGATGCTATTTTCTACACGGTCAATATTGGCAAAAAAAAAATTGTAAATCTTCAGATGTCTACTTACTATCCTTCTAAATTTCATGGTAATTTTTTGTAGCTTGGTTTTAATGTTCCCTTCCCTGGGTGGAATTTGGCAGTCGCATGTTTTTACGGTTTTTGATCAGTTTATTTTTAGCACCATGATGCAGAGGGTTGCTTCTTTTATCTGCAGTCAGGTTTAAAAAAGCCTGGACGAAACGTAACCCGTTTGAAATAAATAAGCCTGCGTGTAAGTAGGCCTCCTTTCATTATTACTGTGGAATATTTTAATTCTTCTTGAGAAATACGAACTGGTAATTGAGCTTCAAGCGAATTAGAGGTTACTGTCGAAGTTCCAAAATTAGATTCTTCTAGCATCTTGTAGCAATATCCTAACTTGTTTGAAGATTTCTTAAGTAGTCTGTAAGCACAAAATATGGGATGAAAGAAAAGTAAATTTACGTTAACAGTTCGCCAGATGCTTTTCATGTAGAGAATGTATGAAGATTTCTCCCATAGGCCCACCTAGGCTACAAGAATCCGGAAAGCGCGGTTAAGTTACTGCTGTCAAAATGCGGTTTGCCTATCCCCCCATTTAGGGAATGAAAATAATTATTTTGCAATGAATGGGATCCAAGTACATGCAGTGACGTTGGTTCTGATCAGCCATCAAGACACTGCGCGCTACAAGATGACTGCAAACAATTTGTTTCCCCCACGCGCAGCCATGTTATTACATTACAGAAAATATCGACACAAGATACATTAACAGAAGTTCCTTCCGTTTACGTGAAGTCGAAGGACAATGACACTGTCTCAAACACCTGCAGTACACAGAGGAAGTCGATCTTATATGGCATTGAGTCCTCCGATGTATTAGGAAGTCACTGACACTTGCATTCCCTCTATACATCTAATTTAGCCCTCTGAAAACACAATTCAGTTCCTAGACAATTCAGTTCCTACGGACTAGCGATTCGGGACGTACGGAAGTTTTTCCTCACATCTTCAGAGTACATATATGCAAAATTACTACCGGTAAAATCTGCTCACTCGATGAAGAGAGCTGTGAGATGTAGGACATAACTGGTATTCTACGTTGTACTGCAATATCCAGCAACTGCCAACCCGCAGTTCTGAGACGTGAGTGACCTGTTGTGTTACTTTGTTTCAAGAATATATCCGACCCTTATAGATAATAAGAATCTATCCAAATATTATTGCAGTTGGCCTGTACCTCATCTTCTGAAACTGATTACACGCTCGGTTAGTCAAGAAACATTCTTCCTGTTGCGAAATTCTGACGTTCATCGTCTTGTTCACAGGAGTCCACCACTGCTCTCTGTCCTAAGGTAGTTTCATCCATATCACATCCTCAAACCGAATTTTTATGTTTACTTCAGTATCGTCCTCCGATTTATGCATAAGTCTCAATAGTGGTCACTTCCCTCTGGTGTAAGAGGTGAGGCTGTGCCTGTCCATGCTATGAGAGCCTACAGGGGGAGTAGGTGTGTGGCTCCAGTCATTCCTAACTTCGGGGCTGGATGGGGGTGAGGGGTCAAGAACACGTTCTAGTGACTTTATTCCCTGGTGTGAGGTATCTTACCCGGGCCCCAGAAACGGGGTCTAGACTTTTGAAGACGAGATAAGACTTGCGTTTGCCACGATTCGAACAGCGAACCGTCCAGACCATATCCTAGTCTTTAGGGGTGAAGGTTTGCAGGCAAAGGTATGTGTGATGTCGCATGTGGATGTTACATGGACTGTCTGACTCATCGCCTTTGTTTTGATTGTAATATGTGCCTGGTGTTCGAGGCTCGTCACCATGGAGAGTTGCATGTGAATAGTAATTGTCGAAGTAAACGGAGCGTGATGTCTCGTCTGCCAGTTACAATGCTGTCTTCCGACCAGACTTTCTCGACGTTCACTCACTTAACGTAATTAAATTTTAAAAATTAGACGGAGAAAAAATTACGCGATACACATTATGTAATCAACACGTTGTACTGTATAAGATTATCAGCCATCAAGAAATTAATAATTACTAATTACTTCAGTATGAAAGGGGACCATCGCTGATGACAAATGTATTATTCTATAAATTAAAATATGTTTGAAACGTGATCGTATTTTCTTTATACACCTTCGTTAAACTGAACTCTACCTGTGAAGCTCTTCACACCTTTACAGTCACTTTTACGTATTCATACTAAACCATTAGTTTTACGTCCAACTTAAGTTCGTAATGCTGTTTTTTCTCGTACAGCTCGTCGTTCCGTTCTACTGCTGTGCTGTGAGAATCGGACGGAGCAGGAAAGGTAAGTTGACATCATCTGCATGATATCATACAGTAGATGCCTGTACACATTTACACAATCGTGTTTCCATTTGCACAAACTCATCACCCCCCCCCACCCACAACTGATTCAGCAATATCAATTTTTTAACAAGCACAATACATGTCAGAAGGAAAGTGCTTAATTGAAATGAGATAATGACGTCTGTTTTGAATGGTTCAAATTGTATTTGTTTCGATCTGACTGAATGAATGCACTCCACTTTCACTTACACCAATACCTAAGCGGCGATATGACGTTTAAAGTAAGGTAAGAGTTCTGTGCCTGATGTTCTACCGTCATATATCCCGGAATTGAACTCGAGGTTATTCATTCGCATTTTATCATTCCAAAAATAGAAAAAGTTGTTTGTTACTCGTGCATAAAGCGAACATGAATACTTCGTTACTGGATTCGTAATTGTGTTTCTAATGTGACTGACACAAGTGTTCCTTGCGTAACTTCCGGGTTGTTTCTACGTTTGTAAAAACGTGTGTTCTCAAGTTGTTTCAAAAACACGTCCTTTCCTTTTGTACGGTACATAAGTATTAGAGCTGAAACCACAGGACTGATGTACACGAAACTAATGTGGTAAGCCTATTTTAAAATCGACACTGACATTTTAAAATCTTCAAGTTAATTACAGTTCAATGAAAATTTCAAGTCAGATCGCACGTGTGAATTGACTTTATCGTTGTTCCACATGCTATATATTATTTATCATAATTCGAAAAAAATTAGGCTGACATCGTGATTTAATATAGCCACGTGTACAGTACTTTGAATATCGTCACGTGTATGGTTCTTTTAATCCAGTCTAACCCCCTGAAGGGTGTCTGTGACCAACCAAAGACCATAAATAAACTATTCAGCAAAGAAAGTGTTCGAAACTGGAAGACTTTAATAGGTAACTTTATGCTTTTAGTTGACATAACTTTTTAGGTTTAACGTATGTGGGCCGTTATACATACCAGCAGTCGTTACTGCTAGCGGCGGCAGGTTACATTCTCGTCTTCCCTTCCCTTGGTAGCTAGTAGCTCAAATCACAACAAAATGTTAAGTAGCCGCTATTGGCAAATACGATACTTCAAGCGTTTCCGGTAATTTTGTGATTTTCTTATAAATGTTAGTAGCAGAATCTGTTAAAATAGAACAGTTATTGTCTGCAGATTCTACAATGAAGTAGTCCATGTCTTTTCGCCACAACAGAAAATCGCCGTATCGTATAGTTAAGTTACGTAACGTTGTAGATACTTGGCGATCGCCAGAATCAAATCAAAACTACATTTACGAGGAAGTAACCGGCAGATTAATTTCGGTTACTTTGCAGGTAAGCGTATGATTAGCTTTGGGTCTTCTCTTATAACATCCTAACAACAAAATACACAAGACCGTAGTCTTGTTCTTTGTTTCGTGTGGAAGTGCAACGTTGTTCTCATTTCTGAAAGAAGTCTGAAGATGGGGCACGAAAACTGTGGAGAAGATTGAGACATAAAAGAATGAAATTCGAAGAGAACTCTAGAAAATGCCATGAAGTTGAGTTGCTGAGCCGGAAATGTTATTGGGAAAATCGATCGAATAAAGGACCTTTGAAATGTTGGAAAATGGAACATGCGTGGGGGGAGATCAGTTGATGAGTAAGAAATTTCAAATATTTTCGAAAAAGAAAATGTGATCGCGGCCGAATGAAGTCACTCTCCCCCCTTTTGCCTGGACATGCTGAGACAAACCAAGAAGACCCTCGGTCGTATTTGCCAGTGTTCCATAACGGGCATATCCCTTAAGCAGTTTTGCTGAAAACGTTGGGCTGAAGGAATCCTGTAGTGAGTCAGCCTTTTTCTGTAGGAGTTCGTGAAAGCTAACTACTAGATCTCTAGCGAAACAAGTTTTGTAAAAAATAATTTTAAGTACTGTAAACAGTATTGTAAGTCATATGATAAGGTACTTTCTACTTACACAGTTTGCTGCTGTATTGAAACTGAATTAGATTACGGCAAATGAAAAAATATCGAAGTCTTTCTCTAGTGTACGCGGTCGAAGAAAGTTTGCCGGGCGTCGCTCTTTTGTGTGTGTTAATAAATGTAAAACAGAATGAAGAGAGCTTAATATTGGCATTATATAAATAATTCTTGGTATTTCAATTGATCGAATGTAGGGAAATATCTGAATTATCTATTCGACGGAATCTTGCATTTTGATCGTTAATGTCAAAACAGCCATTACAGTATATAGGGAGGAATCACATGCTGAGCGGACGACCATTGCAGAAAGGTCGTAACAGCTTGAGTGATGGAAAATGGAACTATCGTATTGAAATCACAATCACAGAACAACTGAGCAAGTTGTTATATTAATACCCCGCGTGACGAACGTACAGTGAACACCGATCGTTATGTTGATGCACTCCGGTGGGATAGACAGAATGCATAATTATTCGCACTCGGTGACCTGTCCCGTTAGCAGTAGGAGATACATTATTGTCACTACACTTCATTTGCAACTCAGCAAGGTCAACACATTTTCCACATAAGGCAACATTAGTACAATTCCGTGAGAATATGCAACCAAGAGCTGTGATACACTATATGAACCGCGAGGCTGGCAACAAATTTTATTACCATTCCTATGGCTCTAATTTAGAATGTTTCGTTGAAAACTTTTGTGTATGGCAAATTCTTTTCATTCAATTTTTATAGGGACTGTAACAAAATGTGTTTAAAAACTCTGCAATATAAAAAGAAACTTATGGAAAGCTTTGGAAATCTGTTCTGTCTTACAGACTTCTTGTCTGAAAGACACGACACACTGTGGCAGGAATGCGGGAAAACTGAACCCTGGTCTCTCCTGCGCTGTAGAATCTGCTGGAACTCTTTTATAATTTAACGGGCAGAGATTCTCCGATAAAGTGTGGGCACAAACGTGGCGACTACCTTCCGATCCACTGCAGCTGAGGGTCTGTTACTGGGCGGGAGACACAGACTGTCCTGACGATGCTACTCACTGCAGTGCAGTTCCTCTTCCATTGACATTCTGCCACAAAAGATTACCACTCTAAAGGCAGAGTTCCTCGATAAACTAATGTCTAAGTGATTTCCTTCTGTTCAAAACTCTTGACATATTTCTTCACCAATCTTGTTTGGCGCTACTTAGCCGGTGTACCTCAGCACGATTTAGGAAATGTCTTAGCTCTTTACACTACAGAGAAACTTTATTTGGTTTGTAGTCTAAGGGAGGGGGTTCATTTACTTCTGTCACTCCCAAACTGACTACAGAACCTGACTACAACCCACAGTCTAACCAACTAAGTCTGGCAAACACAGTGACTACGTAACTACGTAGCAAATACAGTGCAGTATATTTTTGATTACGTTAATTGAAAAGTTCACATATTATGAAAACTGAAAGTACATTATTCGTTTACATACTAACTTGTCTGTTTTGAATAAGGACTCAGTCCGTACTGCGTAGTAAACACTGAGGGTATAAATAATCATTCTCTTAATATCATATAAGGCACAAATGCTGTTTTGTCTTGAGATCTGTACAAAACACACAAACGCAATGTGAGCACCATGTAGAATTTTGTAATGTTAAACCTGGTGGTAAGTAAAGTAACCGCTAGGCTTTAAAGAGTCATCTTGTTTACCAATGCCCTTTTTTAAATTTTATGCTGAGCAATTTGAATCAAAACACACCAATTCCCTTTCCACATGATTAATCTTAATATTATCACTTTTATTATTCAATGTCTGTACATTTTGCTTACCAAAATGTTATATGTACTTGTGATGTAATCTGCGCATGCTAAATGTTTTCACCCCTCCCATCAGTTTTGATTATGTTACGATACTAGAACAGTTTCAGTTGTAAGATTGCAAGTTATGAAGCACCTCAGTATGTTACTAAACTTATCCAACGAAACCTTAGTAATCTCTCAGTAAATTCATGACTTCACACTTCTGTCCGATGAGCTTACGCAACCTGGTGATGCAAATGTCTGGTTAATTAGATATGCCTTACTCGATTTGGCTCACTTTATGGAGATTTGTAGTTGGCAGCACAGGTCAACACTACCGTTAGTGAAGACAGCAATAAAACTGTGCTTTTATCGGTGACAAGTTATTGTCCTATACCTTTTGCTGCTAATCTCTGTCGAAGCCACGTTGTTACTAAATCCATATATAATACATTATCAGCAGGTTTTTACACTTATGTTTGAAGCTCTATGGGATGTAAAATTTCCATACGAATTGTGTAATTATCCTGTCTAGTAAAATTACTAACTCTATCACATTAGCCGAATTTTATCTTACTGCGTGCGGCATTTGACATTTTTAGTCGAATCAAATCCTCTCTTTCCCCTTCTTCTTGTTCAGTTTTATCCTAAGAAAATATCAGGGAAAGGAGCATACTTGATCAGTTTATGTTAAATTTATATTTAAAATATTTTATTTTTTAGAACTGTAAATAAAATCTCCTTAATTAACAACAATGTGCAGGCTGATACCTTACAAGGGATCGTCATCAACCAACAAGTTTATTGAGTTCTTCACACAAAGCATATAACTGGTCATGCAGAAATAAATGAGACGCCTCTGAAATCACGCAGTTGATCTCGAAGTTGAGGGGGGAGGGGGGAAGCACACTTCTACACCATAAACATTACCAGCCAAAACTAATTTTCCTTCCGTATTTGTCTGTTTTACCATGATTTTAAACAACGCTCAAATAGAATTGATGTCCGTGTAACTTTCCTTCATCTTGCTGCCATTTCTCTTCTCCCAGATACAAATTTCTTCTCAGTGCTGTCCTCCAAAACAACGTCCACTACACAGGCCTATGTTCGAGTGCGCCTGAATGCAATAGCGGCACAACTAAAAAATTACCGTTTGGAGATGCTATTATGATTGAGTTTAGAAATATAATCACTACATTCGACAATACCAGCACACTTCTTAGCCGAAACACACCCCGCCAGATCCCATTATTTTCGGATGAAGCTGCAATATTTTTTAGCTCAATCGTAGTATTTACTCCAAATGGACAATTTCTGGGTTGTGCCGCTACTGCATTCAGTGAACCATATTATGTCTTTGGTGTTTCATGGAAATGAATTGTGATTTTTTTTTTGGTAACGGTTTTGAAACATGGAAGTTGATAATTCGATAAGCCGGCACGAAATAAGAACTTGTCTATGTTTCTCAAATCTTGAACACGGAGTGCTGGGCAGGAATCATAAAGTATCTTTCATACTGGAAGAAATATTCACCTTTCCATAGCTCTATGAAGAATTATACAAGTTTAAAACGTTTAATCAAACGCCACTACTAAGCACAGTCGCTCCTTGTACATTGGAAAGGGTAAACAAAATATGTCACTTAATACTAGCGTAGTCATGCGCAAACATGCGAACTCAAGTGTTATTTCTGTCCCCGTATGCTATCAATACAGCGTTGTGGTTCTCAAAGTATCACAGGAATTTTTTTAAGGGAGAATGAATTTTCCTATATCCTAAAAAAAAGGCTATTAGTTTTTCCCTAACATAACTCAATGTCGCCTTCCTCCAACTTCGTGTTATCACACATGCGGAATGTTGTCATTACTGACTGTGAACCTGAAAAGTGTGTCGTTGGGACGGATTTCAGTGTTATAATGCTGATATCACATTTTGTGAAAATCGGTCATCCAATTCAAGACATGGAATGAGGGAGCACACACAGCTTAGTAATGCCATAAGCAAATGCAGTATATTTTGAACGCAGCATGTTTCAGGTTTCCACACTGCCGACACATCTTTGTCATCCACACATTAAACCGAGCACTGCTTTAACATCTCAGGTCTACGACGTACTGTGAAATTCTAACAGTATCCTGACACAGAGAGTTCCGTGACACGTTGTAAACTTAGGCCTATGGCCGAAAATAATACGTGACACTGCATTTGTTACTGAATGCCCATCATTAACTGAAGCGTGACAGGTCACAATGAAGTTTTACGTATTCGAAATGGCCACAGATTGTCACTGCCCATGAAATCAGGAATGGTTAAACAACGCACAGTAACACATTCGGTGCTGTCCCCGTATGTGTTCATATAAGCACGTTATTAATGACAGCTCAACTGTCATTAATTAATTCTAGAGTTATTGGACGTGGTATCGGGGAAGTTACAGAATGTCAAAAAGAGAAAAACTAATAATAATGCGGACTTTGATGGAAATTTAAGATCTGGGGATCCTGCCAGAAGTAGCCTACTACCTATTTCCATTTACCGTACAAGAATACAATGTTTATAGCCAGAAACTCCAATTCAGTCTCAAAATAAATAAATTAATTAATAGCCTTCCCTCCCTTACATTTGTAAGGCGCAAACATAAAGACTCCGAAGAGGATGATTTGTGTTACTGTTAAGCTAGCCTTGCTTGTTAACTATAACAGCTTTCTGCCCTTTACATGTCTGCGTGGTCAAACATTTTCCATGAATCTATTTGCTTTGATACTAGTCCAACGTAAATTTAAGACATCTTTTTACGGAAGGTACCAACTTAAATTACTTGTTCGTTTACTGCTCTACGTCAGTAACCTGAAAGTTATCATAATATTGTGGCAGCTAAGACCCGCTCACTGAACTTTGCGGTGTCAAGGTCAAGCTCAACACTAATGATGAATGAAAATTTGCACACAAGATGTGTCCAACTTTGGTGTGTGCCTTCACGTGTCTTAATGTTTTAGTATGGACTGTCAAGTATTTAGAATGACAGGGCGTGCAGCGGTGTGCAGCGCATCTAATGTGACATATTCCTTTAAGCGCTTTCGCAAAGTCGCAGAAAGCGCCCATTACATTCGTCAAATCCGACGTCCGTCTACATGTATCAGTGCGGCTCCCTCGGCACGGATTTAGGCCTACGTGAAATCTGATACTGGGGGGGGGGGGACATTTATGGAAATCTGTTGAGAAATTCCAAATCTAGTTAAAATCGGGAAAAAATATAGTATACTTTGCATGAAGACGTAAGTAGGTTATATTGTTGCCGGTGACGTTAAATCGCTATAAAAGTGTCCCTTCGAGTGAAATGGTATTCGGGCTGCTGAGATAGCCGGGGAGCCATAGACCTTACGTGAACGCGCCAATATGTTACCTTATATTTACATTTCTTACCTTGTTTATTTATCATCACATGTCTCAAATTTAGTCGTGGTCTCAGGCCGACCTCACGTTATCTTTTGTAAAGATTTACGGTTTGTATCTGCTGGTATAGTTATTAGAAAACCTTAAGGGTCTACTCACTAAGGTACGAATTTCGCCAAACATAAAGGGGAATGAAGCATAGACAGAACTTGTTTAAGTAGGCGGAATGTTTTCTCAAAACTTACCCATTGAATGGATATCCAGCAAAGGCAGCGGCGTCATAAGGGTGATAGACGGAATGGTACCGCCAGGTTGCAGCGCCGGTCGCCAAATTCTCCTTCAGCTCGAGGCCTGCCGCCTGTAATACATCGGAAGACCGTCTCAGAACAGGTCAAAAAGAAGTCTCAAAACGAGTCACAGTAATACACGTTTCAGAATTAATCATAAAACTAGTCTGAAAATCACAAACAACTGTGAAAGAAAAGTACAAAAATTATTTTTTGTCTTCGGATTGTGCAGTGCAGAGCAGACAGCATCTTCGGTCGTTATGTAGCAAAGATATTTGGCGCTTTGCGGCGAGTTGTGTAGCGATACGAACACGCTCTGTAGGCCACAAAATGAATCAGAGAGCAAACTTGGAAGCTAATCGAACATAAGTTTGAAAACTAAAGCGAAACCCGTAACAAAATGACAGAATATTTTGAAAACAAATTGTAAAATATGTCTCCACAGGAATCAGAAAACAAGTTCTGAAACAACAGATAAAAGCAAATTTGTTCCTGTGCACGACATGAAAACACATACGCGGAGTAGAGGTACAGCTAAACTCATTCGTACCCTCGGCGCTAAACTCATACAGTAGTACATTTTCCGCGTCACGCTCCCGCCACTTAGTACCGGGGAAAGAAACGCGGTACACATTGAATAGGGGAATGGATGGGCCCCAGGGTCTTTCTAGAAGTTTTTGAGAAGAGAAGAATCTGCTGTCTCCTGCCAGGAATCGAAACCCTGATCGTCCAACTTATAGCTTCAGCACTAATGTACAACAACAACAACAATAATAATAATGATAATAATAATAATAATCACGAATTTCCCCCTCCCCAATAAATCTACCACTTTTACGAAATTTCTTCCTGAACATTTGCGTTCTGCTGGCCCTGCATGATTCACGATGGAATTCGGAGGTTCGAAACTCACACCGCTACTCTGCTCGAGACTTAAAACTCTGACTGAGGGTTTAACAGTTTTACGATAGGCGACGAACTCGATGCACGCACCGCGGTGAAAACTGTGAGATATGAGAAGGCCTCGCAACCACGCTGAAGTGCCAGTGGCTTTCACTGCGATCACAGAGGTTACAGCGAAAATTCTGAGTGCTTTGCACGGTTTACGATGTAGTGTAGGGCTGAATGTCATCACCACAATGACACGTGTCAAGCAGTCTTATTCTTGTCACCCTCAAATGCTTATCATTTCCATGTAGATGCCATTTAACTGAACGACCGTACTGAACCTTGCTGCCAATGGACAACGTTTTACAACAATAAATAATCTTGTAGTTAGGAACAGTCCCGAATAAAATGGCCTATGGGACAAAATTCCTGATGCTAGTGTGCGAGAGTCCTACCCATAATGAACTAGCGACATGTAAAAGGAATCACGCGACAGTTTATTTTTTTTAATTGAAAGAGGGGCAGTTTACGGTCAAGGCCAACAATGCATTGTTAGCCTTGACCCTTGCAAGACAGCTGCAATGGTGTTGGTGTGAAACACGTCAGTTTGAACAAAAATAACGCTGAAGCACTGTCACAATTATTCGTGCTGCAAATCAGTGTTTCGCAACCTTTTGTAACCTTTTGCACCTGGTAGAACACTAAAACATCTGGTTCAGTCAGGCCTACGAAATTGCGGTACGTAATGTTGGCGAGATGCAACCTTCGAGTAGGTGGGAAAAGGACACTGAAACGTACCTTAAATAGTCTTACCGCGTGCATTGAATTCATACTGGTTCAGGATCCTGTCGCTGACGCGGGTGAACAGGGTAATGAACCTTTATTTTCCATAAAAGGGCAATGAGATGTTCAGCTTAGCGATATTAGCTTCCCAAATAGGAATCTGCTGTATGAAATTCGATTACACACACTGCCTATGGATTGTGTCTCCGAGCAGGGCAGCTTTACGGCATTGAAGGCCTACATCCAACCGGACGTCTCGTGACACTTGGCGCGCGCGGGAACACATTAGAAACGACACTTCCAATTTACATCTAACTTGTTTTTAAACGCGTTCGCAAAATTGCGAAAAGCGACTGTTAGCTTCGTCATGTGTTTTTCCGTCTGTCCCTCCGCATGGAACAACTCGATTCCCACTGGACATATTTTCATGAAATTTGAATGATTTAAACACTATTGAGAAAATTCAACTTTTATTAATATGGGCCAAGAATAACTGGTATTGTACATGAAGACCAATATATACTTTTGATCACATCCCATTCAGTTCTTCCCAGAATGAGAAATGTTTCAGACAAAACTTGTAGAGAAAATCAAAACACATTTTGTGAACAATAACTTTTTTTTTAAATCTTGCCCTTTGTGAAACAATGGAAAATATTTAGAGCCGGGCAAGTCACAGATGACATTATGGGGCTTGCGCTTTGCGTGCTGGATACCTAAGGGTTATGTAACACTTATTGCTTTTCCACCGCTACAGTGGTTGCACGAACGCGCCGCAATATTGCGTTATACGCTTGTTATCTTCTACGTGACAGACAGACAGACAGACAGACGGACGGATGGATATAAATAAGTACATAAGCATGCATATGTATATATGTAGGGCTCAGCAAGAAATATAGCACGCACAGAGCTCCGACATCAATACACAACGAGTGTTGAAATACCTCGAGAGAAGAATTAATTTGGGAGACATAAACTGAGATCCAGAGACGATATTAAAGTTGAAAACGATCCCTTTAAACAATGATTCAACTTCTATATCCATTTAGCAGGAATTGCTTTACAATTCACATCAGTATATATTAGAATATCTAAGGTTGGTTGAACATGTTATTGCTATCTATGCAGAATGTTTTGACGGGTTTCATTTTTTTTAACGATATACCGTCCCTCAGTGACGTATACCAGTAATTCACTCACGTGGCCTACTTTGGTGGATCAGTGGTTTGATTACTTCTCAGGGCCATTCCTGTAATATGCTGTATCCATAATTGAAGTTAGTCACATGAACATTCGTACTGGAAGGACGCGGTTTTCCTTGGCAACACCAGCACAGGGTGTATACTTACTCAGTACGTTTGTCTTTGTTATCTGTTAGGGCGGACCATCAGGCCTATATCTGGGAGGAGCTCTGTTTGAATCTTAGCCGCATCACAAGCTTCTGTGGCACAGTATATTCATCATATACTGACTGCAGTATTGTTAGTGCAATGGTGGGGTGGATTTCTGAACCAGAGCCGCGACCGTGCAATTCAAAATTCTTACCCAGACAGATTCATGGCTGTCTTCTTATGCTGTCCGACGCTGGCTTAAATCCTGCTGCCGACACAGTCTTGACTTTGCATACTGGAATTAATAATCATCTTAGGTGACCTCTTTCTGTTGTGTATGTCTAATCATTAAAGTGCTATTTTAACCGATAGACACAACCATAAATATTGGTTGCCTTTCAGCACTGCTTACATGTTTGGCTGTGTACATCAGCTATCGTTAGGTAGGCATTGGTTCACAAAAAGTATGGGGAAGGGGAGAGGACTCCCACTTTACTCCTCTTGCAAACTAATGCCTACATAACGACAGATGCTGTAGACAGCCGAAACATGTAGTAGTGCTGAATAAAAACCAATATATTAGGTCTGTTTGGTTGTGTTTATCGGTTAATATAACACTTTAATTAATAATCATGGTTGCAAGATTTTAATTTGGAGGATTCGGTTTCAAAAGTACTTATTAATCTATGAAGCAATTTATTAATTTCCTAACAAGGTCACTGCCTACTGGAGGTTCTGTCAGTATAAACACATACGCGTTTATTTTATGGTTTTGTCATAAGTTATATGGAAGCATTTACGACATGAAATCCGCTAAACACTAGCACAAGAGTCCATTGTCAATCCTTATATAAGACTATGTAAAATAAAAAAAAGCCTGAAATATATCAGAATGTATGTAGAAGTTTTTGCTTACTACGTGTAGCCAAGTACGTTACATTCTCAGGACCTATTTAACCATTTAAAGACGGAGCGCAGACTGCTTATTTAAAGACCCAGTCCGTACCGCGCCGTACACTTTTCATCTCGGTTATAACAACCAATCACTTATGTTGTATGGAGCAGAAGTCGCTGTTGGTTCTGAGTTAATTACAAAACAAATGAATGCAGTGTGATGAGAAAGTACAATTATGGAATGTTATTATCTGTTTGTGCATCATGTGACAGTAGACTTTAGACGATTAAATTGTCGACCTGTAACTTTTCACAGACGAAAAAGTACTTAACGCAGTCTAATCGGCGGACGTATCTGGCGTCAAAGGAAGTCAGCTGGTCGATTTTGTAGAAATATTTCTTTACAGTTGGTATAGGTTACTAAAGAGACCAGGTATGTGCCTGAAGACTGGAGTTCGATTCCCCGTATGCTGTTGGTTTTTCTCTTTTCCTCACCACTTGGCCAAATCTGTTCTGGTGACCGCTTAACACAATGCGGCAAGGTATACTGGGATCTCGTTCTCTGGGAATATGGAAGCTAGAATGTGGAAGTATCGACTCGTCCTTTTTATATAGTGTCTAGCGTTGAGTGTCGAGGTTAAGAAAGGAGTTAAGCTTCACATCCATGTCCTCTATAATGTTTAATGTCGTGATGCGTACGCACAAAGGGGCAGCCTGATTCTGGGTGGTTGAAAAAGAAAACAATGAACACGAGGTTGATCCTGTGCCTATGCTTCAAGACATTAAAAGTTACAGAGGACACAATACCAGACCTGTCGACTTTAGTCTAAATCTCCTAGTAGCTCTGAGACCAGAGCACATTTGCAGTTTATTGCAGTCTTGTATTCACGCAAATGCGCTAATATGGGAACGTGAAGCACGCAGGAAGAGTGATCATTTTTAACATATCCAGAGGACGTTGCTTCGGAATTATTGTCAGGCATTACCCAGTTCGAATCTCAGAAGGAACACGTATTATTTTCACTAAGTGCTCTGGTAGCTTTCGTCAGGCATTCCTGACTATCGCAGGAAAGTCTCTGGAAACATGCCATCTCCTTTCCAGGTCATTATTCTTCTACATCGAATCAACCATTTTCTGCTGCGTTCTTTGAGTTACGTGATATTTAAGAGAATCGCGAATAAGTACTTCACTAAATTATTTGGTATTTACTTGGAATAATTATAAACCTGTAAACTTTGCTAAAAACAAAAATAATTTTAAAAGAGGATAAAATAGGTAAACAACATAAAGAATTAAAGAAGAAAGCCAAGAAAGCAGGAATAATTTTTTCTGCGAATTCTACAAAACACTGCCTTGTTTTTACGTTTCTATCGCATTAGTGACGGATAACAGTACTCTAGCAGTTTTTATCTTGCTTGTAACAAGCGGTTTCAAGCCTCCTATGTCCAACACAATCATACCGGTACTAATCTTGTCAAGTGTGATAGTTTCGCAATTCCTTGCGGGGAAACTTGTTCAACATAGTATGACAGATAGGCCTACGGACCGGCCACTATGTTACTGTGTGTGCCTTTCAGTGGATCGGTACATAAACACAGGATATGTGACGGCAGTGTGACTTACATATCGCAGTACACAGGAGTGTCCGTAACTGCAATGTCTGTGGCCAGAGCATTCAGCACCACGTATTGTAATACTAATTTGTACGTCAGCACAACGGTTTTTATTACACAAGGTAATATGTGGGCTACATGTTTCGACTAATAAACAGTCATCTTCATGTCTATTCTTTACAGATTAAGTCGCAGGATGCTGTGCACACATTGGAATCCCAGTGTGTTTACATCAGTGACATACTTAAGCCATATCATTTGCCTAGCTTAAGTATTTCACTGATGTAAACACATTGGGATCCCAATGTGTGCACAGCATCCTGTGACTTAACCTGTAAATAATAGGCCTGAAGATGACTATTTATTAGTCGAAACATATAGCCTACATATTACCTTGTGTAATAAAAACAGTTGTGATGACGTAAAAATTGGTATTACAATACGTATTCAAGCACATTGTGATGTCTTCATTCAAATTCAGCACCACCCTGGCACTCTGATGCGCTGCAGTATTAAGTCCTACGAAGGGACTGTCCTAAAATGCTCAACCTTAACATTTGTGTGGTACTTGTAAGTAAATAAATGAATAAATAAAATGGGAGTGGTGAAAATCATCGGGCTGCCAATTACTGTACAGGCTACTTTCTGTCTGAAATTTACATGGGGATGGTTCAGTGACCTTGATATTCAGTTACTGCTGATAGGAACGCGTACGCTCTGTGTTAGCAAAATTACTCCCACCAAACGCAATAAATTACGGAGTTAACATTTCACAAAAATTATTTAATTTAATGTTCACAATGATGAAAATATTTTTCAAAAGCTGCACACCGCAATGACACATGCGCGTTTATTAACGGGATACTGGGCGCGTTGGCAACGAAGGGCTATACAATAGGGCCTATCGACATCACCATGTCTGGCTGTCTGCCTGTCTAGGGCCACTGCGCTAATTTTAATTTTATTTAATGTAGGAGAGTTGCCCTGAAATTTGTAGAAATATTATAATTGTGAGTGAAGAGGGACAAGAGTAACGGACTGCTCACACGAACACCAGTATGCCTTTCAAATACTATCTCAAGCAAAATTCGTAGAAAGAGTTCAGTAAAGTTTGTGTGCCCTGCACACTTCGCCCTCAAGTCGTCGTCATCGAGATAATGAACCAGGTTTGAGCCAAAAGGCTACAGTTGTTACACTGTAAGTGTATGTAGTACCTTGCAATTGTAAACATTCCATGTTCCGCGGAATCTACTGCTTGCGGACACAGGTCTGCGTAACACATTGAAAACAATTGCATAAACTGACTGACTACTACTACTACTACTACTACTACTACTACTACTGCAACTACTACTACTACGACCACCACCACCACATCAGAACCACTATTATTATTATGTTATAAACCGTCAGCACCACTAAGTATACATTATTTAATGCAACATGTTTCGACCTTTTAAAAAGTCCTCATCAGGTTCAAATGCTTGCTATAAAACATGAAGTGATGCATAATCGCTGTACATAGAACTGAGATTTCCATTTTACAACTCTTGTTTACGTGTTGCAGTGTAAAATGAGTTAATATTTAAATGGGCATTAAAAGTATATGCCTCTCAGTGATGTGGCTAATTCAGTCCGTTATGCTTCGTGTTTTGGTACTCAGTGTTCCATGATCGTGTCCCGGTAGGGATAGGGAATTCATATTCAGACTGGGCTTAGCCTTCCTGATGTTACTGACACCCTTCATACGAGAGAACTCTTAAGAGGGAACCTCAATATTACTACTATTATTATTAATTATCGGATAATATTTGAACTGTTAGCCGTTCCTGGTGTCCATGTGGTCTAACGCTTATGTTTGCGGTCGCTCCTTTGCTGGGATCGCGGGTTCGAATCTCGCTGAGGGCATGGATGTTCTTCTCTTGTGTTTGTTGTGTGTGCTTTGTAGGCAACGGCCTCTGCGACGGGGCTGATCACTAGTTCAGAGGAATCCTACCGAGTGTGTATTTGCGTCTAATTGTGTGTGATCCAGAAACCTTAACAATGAGACATCCTAGCCCCGATTTGTGCTGGGGAAGCCACGGAAATACCCTGAAAAGTAAAAGATCTCCTATGAGTTAGACAAACGGAGTTCGATTGACTCACAGTATCGGATCATTGCTTCGCACCATGTGCAAAACAGCACCAATGTCAACGCGGTGTCTAACGAAGAGGGCCCTGCCTTTAACCGACAGTATCTAGAGTACGTGCATTCTGTTTGAGAAACTTATAATTAATTTAACGGTGTACTTTAACTGTCTTCGTCATACACTTTTAATGCTAGATTTATTCCTGAATAATAATCTGAAAAAATATGGAAGACCTCCGTCGTGATATGAGTTCACGTAAAATCCCGAGGTCCGAGTTTTGGGGTATGGGAAATAATACAGCGACTGCATGCCGCCTTCGGAAAGGGAAATAATGCAGAAATCCTCGTTCACAACTCAGTATTTATAATTGAATTTCAATTTTCACTGATGTTCCATCCCTGTTTCCGGCTACCATCAGGTAGTACTTAAGTCATCTTGAGGAAGAACACTATTGTAAAATCTCATTTTATTTCTGACATACTGATTGTACAGTAGTATTCATCCTCACTGTGTTTTCAATATGTTACCTCATGATGGTCGGAAAGAAGGCCAGAATACGAAGTGAAAATAGATATTTAATTATAAGGATTGAGTTGGGAAATTGTGTAATATTTCCTGATTGGATTAATTCACAACGTGTTGTATAAACCTAAGTTTATCCGGCCTTAAGACCGAGGTCTGGACTGGAATTCTCCAGGTTTAGCTGCAGTGTAAACCATTCTGTAGAGAATAGGTAGTGTTTTATCTTCATTTCCTGTACGTCTCTTCAATGCGTCATAATTCTTAGGCACACGAAGATTTTTTTTTGTATTTATGTGCCTTTTGCAAATACTCCTACAAGCGTACTTATTTTATACGACAATTACTCTTTCTGACTTGCCAGCAGTAATGTTCTGCCCACGTGGACGCACGTCTGTGTGGGGCAAGATAAGCGATCCCAGAGGAAGAAGCAACCAATTCATTGTCGTGTATGTAACAGCCCACCAGTGGATCCCATCACGAACAAAATAAATTCAGGACACAAATTCACACTCTCTGTTCCTTTGAAATCCTCTTTAATTTCGTCCTGCCATATATGCACAGATTTGCTAACAGAACGTATCCCCTCCGATTTCCAAATAAAATTTCTTAAGAATTTTATTTAAAAATACAAGTGAATAAACAAATAAATAAATACATAAATTGATGAAGGAAGCCATTTAAAATTCTGAGGTGTACTGTATAAGGCAGAAGACTTCATGAAGTAGCATGGTGAAATGCAGAAATTGTTGGTCCATTTGAACTTCAGTAACTCTTCCAGTCAGGCCGTAATGCAGGTGTTGTACCAGACTTAAGTAATACAGAGGGGTTTAGAAACCTGCACAATGCGGTCAGCCAAACTAAAATCGATCCTCACTTTCAGCTTGGCGCTATACTATAGCTCACAGCGCAGCAGGATTTGTATTGCACAACTATCCACCCCACACAACCCCACTCTGTCAATTCACCCATCACAAAATGTCCAAAACTCATGTCCGTTTTATAGCTTCATTATGCTTGCGACGGACAACCAATATTAGCTCATAAAGACAAAGTGCAAACAAGTCATTTTGTGGTAACGCTGAACACGTTCAAGACCTGCACAACATGTTCTACATTTGCTGCTTGATAACGCTTTCAGTGTTATAGAAGAGATTTCTGGCTCTTTCTTGAGTCACACAGATCTAATCTTTTTTTTTTTTTTTTTTGTGGAATTCATCGACGTAAGTACTGCGTCAACCACAACAAATATTACGCGTTGCGAAGAAAACCAAGCAGATACTACTGAATGGTTTATTGCACTTGTAATCTGCTCAACATGTTTCGGGAACTTGTATGCCCATCATCAGGAGCTCGAGACTATACTTGTGTTATTACCGCATATGGTGTGTAATGCCTTGGTTGTTGCTGCCCTGCACCTGACCGCCGACCACCAGCAACCAAGCCATTACACACCATATGCGGTAATAATACAAGTAAAGTCTCGAGCTCCTGATGATGGGCATACAAGTTCCCGAAACATGTTGAGCAGATTATAAGTGCAATAAACCATTCAGTAGCATCTGCTTGGTTTTCTTCGCTACGCATATACAACGATGCACGGACAAACATACTTCAAATTCAAATATTACCTTTGTCACTATATGCTAATGTCTCGGTCATGTGAACCATCAACAAGCATACGATACAGGACTGTACAACACAAGTAACAGTGCATTTAGATATTTTTTAAAAAATTCTCTTTCACTTTTGTTTTTAAAAATTCATGTATTTTGTTCCACATGAGGGTCCACAGAACTGCAACATGTAGCATATAGTGACGTTGTGGTTGACGGTAATTTATTCAAATTGGTACTACAGCTTGGTTCCACGCTTCACCGTCCCAACAATGCTTTTCCACTCCATTCTGTTCGCTGTCTTTGTTTTCCAATTGTTAACTCCACTTTGTTTAACGCCTTCTTCTATACTATCCATCCGTCCTACCTTCCTTGTACCATCTGGATTTGTGAATGTTAGTTTTCTGCAAGGGCAGAGTTCCTCTTTTCGAAACAGCTCCCCCAGCCACCTAGCTCTTTTAGCTGTAATCTTGAAATGACTTCGGGCTCGTTATACAAGTGGTACAATTTATGATTTACCAAATTCGCCATTCTCCATTTACCTTTATTGGGCCATATATACTCCTCAGAACGTTTATTTCAAATGTGCTAATCTTGTTTTCATCACTTTTATCAATTGCCCAATTTCCAAACCAATATACGAGTATGGAGGATTTATTAATGTATTTGTACAGTTTAGGTTTGGTGTTCATTCTGGTGCAGCGTGAATTTAGTTGTTTTCTAAGTCCAAGCCAGCACGTTGACAGTAATAAGTGCGTCAGTTTTGACACGCCAACTCTGTTAACTACAGGGTGTTTGTCAAGTTAAGTATATAACGTTAAATATTTATACCCATAACGGCTGACAACCACAGAGTGTTTTTCCGGTGGTTGGTACTGTCGTCCTTCCGTGCCAGCATGAGCTCGTTGAAGATCTTCAAGGCGTTGACAGTCCTCAGGGATGAGCTGTTGAAGGAAGTCGGGGTTGATTGCGAGGAATATTTACTTACTTACTTACTTACTTACTCCATGGTGCAGAGTCCTTCTTGAGAAGCTAACTGGTTTGCAGCTAGTCAAGAAATTCCCCGCATTTCACGGAACCCGAAGGTTCATTACCGCA
>Ga0123352_10004342_pt1 | contig 20871 bp, 16 predicted proteins | sample TergutLab28metaG_FD_89700 | JGI IMG/M metagenome (GOLD analysis project Ga0123352, IMG submission 89700) | Labiotermes labralis P1 segment gut microbial communities from Petit-Saut dam, French Guiana - Lab288 P1 | ecosystem: Host-associated > Arthropoda: Insects > Digestive system > Gut ...
AAAGACCAGACATTATTCTATTTCGCATAGGGAAATATTTTTCAAGTGGTCTGATTCCAGGAAAATGTTCACTTATTAAGCAATCATTTTGCTGAATTTTTTCATAAAGTCTTTTATTTTCTGAGGGGTAACAAATATCTAGTCCTGATGCTAAAATAGCAATAGTCGGTGAATTTCCTTCTAAAGCACCTAAATGAGCTTGTGTATCTATCCCTCTTGCCATTCCGCTGACTACACAAACTCCATTTTCTGATAAAACTTTTGAAATATGCAAAGCCGTTTGAGCGCCATAAGAAGAAGGTATCCTAGAACCTACAATGCCAACCATTGGAAGACGTGGCAAAACACCTTTAACATATAAAATTAAAGGTGGGTCGCTGATCTCTTTAAGAAGCTCTGGGTATTCTTCATCTTCTTTTACATAGAACTTAATATTTAATTTATGCAAAATTTCTAGATTTTCTTCTATATTTATTTTTTTAGCTTCTGAAAACTTTTCTAAAAAAACATCGCCTATACCTTCTATTTTTCTAAGTTCATGCGGACTAGCTTTATATATGTTTTCTGCTGTTTTAAAGTGTTTTAATAAAGTTTCAGCCTTTTTAGGACCGACTCCAGAAACAAGGCTAAGCCATAATAAATAATTTTTCTCCATTTTTTCTCCATAATCTCTTGAAAAATTTTCGGCAATAATATATAATATATATAGCAAACGACAATGAAAAATGACTACGGCGATTTTGAATGTCACTTGCTTGATTTTACTTAAGAAGGGAATGTAATTATATGCAAATATTTTTTCAAATAATTTTGATGCTAGTAGGTCTTATTCTTTTAATAAAAGGATCAGATATCTTTGTGGACGCAAGCTCAAATATAGCTAGAAAGCTTAAAGTTCCGCCCATATTAATCGGTTTAACGATAGTCGCCTTTGGTACTGGTGCACCAGAAATAGTAATTAGTATTTCTTCTGCTAGAAATGGCTTAAGTGGTCTTGCCATGGGGAATCTTATAGGTTCAAATGTATTTAACTTAATTTTTATCTTAGGTATTTGTTCTTTAATTGGACCGTTTGTTGTTGAATTTAAAAAGTTTTATAAAGAATTTTTATTTTCAATACTAGCTGCTATTGCCGTTATGACTATGCTAATCTTCAGTTACGATTATATAACTAGACTCGCAAGTGCTGCTCTTTTAGTTGTGTTTGCGATATATATGTTTATGATAATTAAACAAAATTTAAAATCAAAACCTGAAGAGGAAGAAGAAACTCAAAATTTTAAATTAAAACCTCTTTGGTTGAGTTCTTTATTAGTTTTGTTAGGATTAGGTATGATCCTATATGGTGCAGATTTAGTTGTAGATGGTGCGGTATTTATAGCTGAAACATTTGGCATAAGTGAAAGAGTAATAGGTTTAACTATAATCGCAGCAGGAACATCTCTCCCAGAGCTTTCAATATCTATATTTGCTTTCAAAAAAGGAAGAGGTGATTTAGCAATTGGAAACATTATAGGCTCAAACGTATTTAATCTTTTATTTATAATGGGTTTAACAGGTGTTATAACTCCATTAACTGTGGATCCAGCACTTATTATAGATAGTGTCGTTTTATTAGTGGGTAGCCTTATCACCTTGGTATTCTTATATACAGGCAAAAAAATGATAAGGCTTGAAGGAGTAGCACTTTTAGCAATATACTTTGGTTATATGGTTCATATGGCTTTAAACATGTAATATATAGTTGATCAACTTAAATTATTTAAAATTACGTAAAGATACGTGGAATTCTTTTAGAGGAACGCAAACACAAAAGCTCTCTTATTGCTAGATGGCAGCCGTTTGCTAGTTCCTCTATTTTTATTTTTCGTTTACTTATAGGATCTTCACCTAATAAAGTTACTACTACATTTTCTAAATCATCATCTATATCTAATACACCTGTAACATCTACCATTGTCTGATCCATACAAATTTTACCTACAACTATACAATCTTTTCCGTTTATTACAACTCTTGCGTTGTTTGAAAGAGTTGTTGGATATCCATCAGCATATCCTATAGGAACTATTGCTATGACAGAATCGCGAGCTGTGAAAAAACTTCGCTCATACCCTATACTTTCTCCTGCTGGAACTCTTTGAATGTTTGTTATTTTAGAATGTAGGCTCATAACTGGCTTTAAGTTTAAAAGCTTTACACTTGTATCGGTTGGGTTTATGCCATACAATATAAGCCCTGGACGAACAACATCATAGTTTAATTCTGGAAATTCTAGTATTGCCGCAGAAGCTGATATATGCTTTTTAAAATGAAAATAATTAGCAGCATTCATAGTAATAAATTCAAAACGTTCTTGCTGACTTTTTGTAAACTCTTCATCTTGTACAGTTGCAAGATGTGAATAAATACCTTCTACATTTAAACCTTTAGCAGTTCCTAGCCTTATAATTTCTATTGCTGTTTCTTCTGCTGGTCTAAATCCATTTCTATTCAAACCAGAATTTATTTTAATTTGAATTTTAGCTGGTTTATTTATCTCTATAGAAGCTTTTTGTATATCAACCCCTTGTTTAAAATGTGAAATAGTCATAGAAAAATCATTTAATATTGCACTTTTATAATTTTTAGGGTGAATGTGTGTTAAAATTAGTATAGGAGCGTCTATACCTGCTTCTCGGAGTTCCATTGCTTCTTCAAATGTTACAACGCCAAGGCTAGATGCACCATTTGCAAGCACAGTTTTGCTACATTCTACAGCACCATGACCATAAGCGTCTGCCTTTACTATAGCCATAACTTCGGAAGAATTCACTAAATCTTTTATTGTGCGAGTGTTATTCGCCAAATTTTCTAAATTTATTAAAGTGAAGCTACCCATTTTATGTTTTGCCTCCTTTTGCTATAAATTGCACTTTAAGAGACTTTTCTTGATTTTTAATATGTTTAGAAATGGCTTCTTTTGCTTTTGTAACATTTTTCTCTTTTAAACTTTTATATATTTCTTCGTGGTCTTCTATTATTGCTGTTAAAGATGCCTTTTCTCTAATGTATATTGCTCTGTAGCGATATAACTGTTCTTTTAAATAGTTTAATACGTTTATTAATTTTTCATTTTGTGTACAATTAAAAATAACATCATGAAAATGTGTGTCTGCTTCTATCATTTTTAGTACATCATAGTTTTCAACAGCTTCTTCAAAATTTTCTTTTGCTTTTTTTAATTGTTCTAATATAACACTATTTATGTGTGGCGTTGCTAGCTTTATAGCTAGAATTTCAAGCTCTTCTCTTACTATTAAAGTGTCCTGTAAATCTTTTAGTGTGACATCTTTTATTATAGCACCACGCCTTGGAAGTAGTTCTATAAATCCTTCTGAGGCAAGCGTTCCAAAAGCTTCACGTACAGGCGTTCTACTAACTCCGAGTGCCTTTGCTACCTCTTCTTCTAAAAGTCTGCTTCCTGGCTCTAATTTAAATGCTACAATTTCATCACGTACATGCTTATACACCACATCTTTTAGTCTTTGATTTTTACTTATTTCCATGTTTTCTCCTGTTAAATGTCCCTGTTAGTATTACTTCACGAACGCCTTTTTGGTAAAGCTCTTGCATTGCATAATTTGCAGATACACGGCTTCTGAAATATCCGAAAACTGTGGGCCCAGAGCCTGTCATTTGTGTTCCTATACATCCATTTTTACGCATTATATTTTTAATTTCTCTTATTTGATAACTTTTACTTGATATTATATATTCAAGATCATTTGAAAAATTCCTAGAAATCCCTTCTAAATCCCTTTTTTCTATGTATTTTATCAAATGCCTTATATTACGAACACGAGATGGACCTCTGTATTCTCTAAAAACACTAGCAGTGCTAACACTAAAAGAAGGCTTTGCAAGTAAAACATGGATAAAAGGGTGTGGTTTTAAAGGTGTTATAATTTCTCCTTTTCCTTCTACTAGCGCTGTTCCTTGCACTAAAAGGAAAGGGACATCACTTCCTAAATTTATACTAATTTTTCTTAATTCATGGTTAGGCAAATATAGGCCAAAAAGCTTCCTCATTCCTATCAAAGTGGCAGCACAATCTGCACTGCCACCTCCTAAACCAGCAGAAACAGGTATTTCTTTTGTTAAATGAATTTCAACGCCTTGCTTAATATTAAATTCTTTTCTTATGGCTTGTGCAGCTTTAACTACTAAATTGCTATTATCGACTGGAAGCCAAGATAAATTTGTTTTTAATGTAACCACAGGCTCATCAATTTTTTTCATGAAGATAGTATCATTTAGCAAAAGAGTTTGCATAACCATTTTTAAATCGTGATACCCATCTTGTCTCTTTCCAACTACCTGAAGGGCTAAATTGATTTTTGCATTTGCAAGTAGAGTGAGATTATTTGGTATTTCGCGCTTAACATTATATAACATACCTTTCCTTCTTTTTGACTCTATTTGAAACTTCTTCTTTTTCGTGTAGTAAAGCGTGAGTCATTTTTTTTGTTTCTTCAACACCTGGCTGATCAAAAGCATTTATATCTAAAAATTCTGCTGTATACGCCACTGCTATTTGGAAAAAGTGTATAAGTTTTCCTATGGATTGTTCATTTATTTCATCTAGTGTAATCGTCATGTTTTGTCTTTCGGCTGTAGAAAGTGCATATTGTGTAGCAGCTTGTTCTATTTGTATAAGGTTACTATGATCAGCAAATTCTTTTCTATATTTTTTGCTACCTATAAATACTATTATTTTATCATATGGTCCTTCTGAAAATAATTGCAACATAGAATGCTGGTCAGTTACTCCAAGTGTTTTAATTGGAGTTGAACCGACATGAACAGTATTTCCATTTCTATCAAACTTTTTGCCTAAACTTTCTGCCCAAAGTTGAGCAAACCAATCTGAAATGTATTTTAAGCTATTTGCATAAGGCATCATTGCTATTATATTTTTGCCAGCTTTCATAGAAAGATAGTTTAAAACAGCAAAAGCTAATGCAGGATTTTCAGAAATATTAGTAGACTTGCATTGTTCATCCATTAAAGCTGCCCCTTCTAAGAGTGCTTTAATGTCTACTCCACAAAATGCTAAAGGTAAAAGAGATACAGGTGTTAGCACAGAAAATCTTCCACCAACATTTCTCGGAATATAGAAGCATTTATAGCCTTCTTCTTTTGCAATTTTTATTAAACTACCATTTTCTTTATCGGTAGTGCAAACTATATTTTCACTATTTTTTAAAAGTTTCTTTATTTCCTTAAATTGGCTCATCGTTTCTATCGTTTCACCAGATTTACTGATGACGTTGAAAAGAGATTTATCCACATCTATAATTTCTAAAAGAGAAGCTAAAATTTCAGGATCTACATTGTCTATAACATATAGTTTTGGAAGACCGCATCTTGCTTCTTCTCTAAGTTCGTTGTAATAAGGGTGGTTTAAAGCATTTTGTAAAGCTATAGTGCCTAAAGCACTTCCGCCAATGCCAAGAACAACGTACGTTTCAATATGTTTCATTTCATCTCTATATTTTAGGATATCATTTATAATATCATTTTGGTTATAAGGTAACTCTAAAAATTCTAAGTCTTTTTTTCTTCTTGCCTCTATATTTAAAACTGCTTTTTCGGCTATATTTGAAAGGGCGTGAAGTGCTTCTTCTTTTATACCATTGGTAACAAATTCAGTCATCATGTTGTTATAATCTAAAGTTATCATTTTTCTCTTCTTCTCCTTTTAAAAAATTCCTTCTATATATAATAACATCTTTTAAAAACTTTTTCAATACTTTTTTAAAAACTTTCCACAATTGTTTTAAAAAAAGTGCAAAGTATAGCAAACGTACCTGAAAAACGTGAATGGCAATTTTTCAAATTCAGCGGCTTTAGGCTGAATTTGAAAATGGAGACAATCACGATTTTGAAGTACGCTTGCTATATATTATAGTTCAAACTTTGGAATAAAAAAATACCTAAGGTGTGGTTTAATTCTCACCCTAGGATTTTTATAAAATAACGTTTATTTTTTCTTTATACCCCAAAGATGTAATTCACCATTATCATCTTTTGTTAAAGTGTACTGTTCATCTATCCACATATGCTGTAAAATATTTTCGCTAGTTGGATAAACAGGCAAGATATATTCATCATTAATGATTATATATATATCTTCTCTTTCTTGCTTAAGTTCTAAACTAAAGTCTCCCTCTTTATATAAACCTAAATAGCTTTTAAGTATTTCAGAACTTAAAGGAAATACTGGAGGTTTTTTAGGTATTTCACATTTTTCTTTAAAAGCAATAGCAGTAATATCTTTGCATATTTTATTGACAGCTGTAAATCCATAATTACTCAAAACTACTACAGCAAAGTCATTATCAATATACCTATGAATTTCAGATAAAAACCCCTCACAGCTACCGCTATGCTGAACCACCCTTTTGTTACCATGCATATTTATGAAAATGCCATATCCATAGTTATTTTTATATTGAGTATTCATTTTTTCAATAGATTTTTTACTTAATAATTTGTTATTACTCAAAGCTTGGTCCCATAGAATCAAATCTTCAACTGTTGAGTACATTCCTCCAGATGAAAGAATTAGATTCATATTAACATGGTTACAGTGGATTAAATCGTTACCATTTAGATAGTAACCCGAAGCTTTGTTTTCAACAATCTTCTTGTCATCATCCACTCCAGTATTAAGCATCCCTAATGGTAGAAAGATATTTTTATTTAGAAATTGACTATAGCTAAATCCTGATAATTCTTCAATTAGCATTCCTAGAATATAATATCCAGTATTGCTATAACTCCATTGTGTCCCAGGTTCAAAATCTAAAGGCCTGCTTATAAACATTTTAATTAAATCAGATTTTTCATGGTGTACTCTCTGAAAATTCTCTTTAGATTTATCTATGGTCGAGTAGTTGAAAATTCCAGATGTGTGTGTCAACAAATGATGAATTGTGATTTCGCTATTTAGTTCACTCCAATTTGGAAAATGCTTTTTAATACTATCTTCTACTTTTAATAATCTTCTTTCTTCAAGAATTAAGATAGCTGCAGCTGTAAATTGCTTTGTAATTGACCAAATTCTATATTTACTTTCTATGGTATTTTTAACTTTATGTTCAATGTTAGCATATCCATAAGCTTTTTTGAAAATCACATTGCCGTTCTTTATAGCTGCTATAGAACCGCTAAATGCCCATAGATTTGTATATAATTCTAGGTATTCATTTATTTGATTTTCAATATTTTTCTCTTTCATTGAACTACCTCCATTGCGGCGTATATTTTAATGTATTGCCAAATAAGCACCACCGATAATTCCTGCATCATTTCCAAGTGTAGCCATTAAAAATGGCGTATTCTTAACACTAGAAAATGAATATTTTTCATAGTATTTACGAATTGCATTAAGCAAAATATCACCTGCATTTGCTACTCCACCACCAAAGATAAATTGATCTGGATCAATTGTTACCGCTAAATTAGCAGCTGCAATACCAAGGTAATACCCAACACGATCTACGATTTCAAGTGCAAATATATCACCTAATTTTGCTGCATGAAATACATCTTTAGCTTGTAAATTTTCTATATTTCTAAGAGAAGTTGCTATATCTGTTTCGGATAAGTGTTTTTTTGCCATACGTACAATTCCTGTCGCTGAAGCTACAGTTTCAAGGCATCCCGTTTTACCACATCCACATTGGGCACCGTCTTCATATACTACGGCAATATGACCGATTTCACCACCAGCTCCATTTGTTCCATCAATTATTTTGCCATCAACAACAATTCCACCGCCAACGCCCGTTCCGAGAGTAAACATAATCGCAGTTCGTACATCTTTTGCAGCCCCCAACCAGATTTCTCCAAGAGAAGCTATATTTGCATCATTCGTAACTTTAACAGGTATTCCTAATAAATTAGATAAGATTTCTGCTACTGCAACTGGTTTTATCCAGTTAATATTCGGTCCAAGTAAAGCGATTCCCTCACAATTAACGGGTCCAGGTATGCCAACACCAACACCTGCTATATCAGAGATAGTTAGCAATTTTTCTTCAAGTTTTATGAAAATAGCTTCTGCAATGTTACTTAATATGTTTGTTCCTTCATTTGTTATATCTGTATCAATTGCGAATTTTTCAATTAATGTTCCGTCTTCTGTAAATAATCCAAATTTTGTTGTTGTTCCACCAATGTCTATGCCAAATACGTATTTTTTTATACTCTTCATATTATTTTTTATTCCTGCTTATAACATCAAACGCAACTGCTGCTATAAGAACAGCACCACGCACGATATACTGATATGATATGTTGACACCCATTAGGTTCATGCCATTAGTTAAAGATGCCATAACAAGAGCCCCAATAATAGATCCTGTTACTTTACCAACACCACCTGCTGAGGATACACCACCAACATATGCTGCTGCGATTGCATCTAGTTCAAAAAGTGTACCTGCTGTAACTGTTGCAGATTGTAACCTTGCTGTATATAAAATACCAGATAATGCACTTAAAAAGCCCATAGATCCAAAAACTATAAGTGTTATTTTGCTTACATTTATACCACTTAAACGTGCTGCCTCTGGGTTAGAACCAATTGCATATATGTGTCTACCTAATACTGTTTTAGTTGTTACAAAGTGATATACTAATGTAACTGCAATAACTATTATAACTGTCCAAGATAGCCCATTAAAAGATGCAAGAACAAAAGACAAATAACCAATAGCAGCAGATATAAGTGCAAGCTTAACTATAAATATCGGTGAAGATATTACTTTGAAATTGTATTTCTTTTTTGCAGCTCTTGCTCTAAATTCTGTGAAAATGTATATACCTATGGCACATGCACCTAAAATGAGAGTTAAAAAGTGAAAATCTTGCAGTATTACTATATCAGGTATGAAACCATTACCTATTGCATTGAAGTTTTGATTTGGTATCATTATTGTACCAGTTCGTTGAGTTGCTTGTATAAGTGCTCCTCGGAAGATAAGCATTCCTGCAAGAGATACAACGAAAGCGGGCATACCAACCTTTGCAACAAACAGACCATTTACAAAACCAGCAGCCATACCAAGTGCTAGAGCTATCGGCACTGCTATACCAACCGAGAGACCTTGCTCTGTCATAAGAAGTGCGACAACTGCACCAACAAATCCTGCTAAGAAACCAACGCTAAGGTCGATATGTCTTATAACAATAACTTGGGTCATACCTACTGCAAGTACTGCTATATAACCTGTTGCATTTATCAAGTTACTAACATTTCTGGCAGACATAAATATTCCGTTAGTTGCTACGTTAAAAAATATAATTATAACAAAAAGAGCAATAAACATACCATAATCACGCATGTTTTGCCTTAAAAGAGTTTTTAATTCCGTTACCATTCTAATACCTTCCTCATTATTGTTTGCTTTATTTTACAGCTAATTCCATAACTTTATCTGCTGTTGCTTCTTCTATTTTTAGCTCACCTGTTTGTTTACCTTCTGATATTACATATATTCTATCGCTCATACCGAGTATTTCGGGCAGTTCAGAAGATATAATAATAATTGTTAAACCTTCGGCTATTAGTTGATTTATTATTGTGTATATCTCAAATTTTGCACCTACATCTATACCTCTTGTAGGTTCGTCTAGGATTAGTATTTTAGGCTCTGTAAACAGCCATTTGCTTATAGATACTTTTTGCTGATTACCGCCGCTTAAATTCCCTGTGACTGATCTATACCATATGCTTTTATGTTAAATGTATCTTTATAGTAATTGCCTATATTAATTTCTTCATGTTGATTTACTATACCCCTGTTTGCTATCTTTCGCAGATTAGCAAGGGTTATATTTTGTTTAATATCTTGGTTTAGCACGAGTCCTTCACCTTTTCTGTCTTCGGTAACATATGCTATACCTGCGTCCATTGCTTCTTTTGGAGATTTAAAAGATACTTTTTGGCCATTTACAAACATATCACCTTGGATTTTATAGCCACGTGGGTTGCCAAAAATACTATATGCAAGTTCAGTACGACCTGCACCTACAAGACCAGCTATACCAATAACTTCACCTTTTTTAGCATTGATATTTATATCTGTAAGCAAGTTTCTTGTTTCTACTGGGTCATAAACGGTAAGACCTTTTGTCTCAAAGGTCGTTTCCGTTTTTTCCTCTTTTGGTCTTTTTGGATATATGTCCTCTATATCACGACCAACCATGTGACGAATTATTTCTCGCTCAGTTAAATTTTCTTCAGATAAGTGGGCAACTGTTTCTCCATCTCGTATAACAGTTACATTATCTGCTATACTAATAATTTCTTTTAGCTTGTGGCTTATAATAATAGAAGTTGTTCCATTTTTCTTAAGCTCTTTTAGAAGTTCTAATAGATTTTCACTGTCGTCTTCATTTAAGGCTGCTGTTGGTTCGTCTAGAATTAATAGATTAACATTTTTGGAGAAGGCTTTAGCTATCTCTACTAGCTGCTTTTTACCTACACCTAACTCTTTAATTTTTGTTTCCGAGTTTATATCTAGCTTAACTTTTTTAAGCATTTCGTCTGCTTTTACAATTGTTTGGTTCCAGTCTATGACCATTCCCTTTTTAATTTCGTGACCTAGGTATATATTTTCGTATATGCTCATTTCTGGTATAAGAGCTAATTCTTGATATATAATAACTATGCCTGATGCTTCGCTATCTCTAATACCAGAGAATTGCTGAGGTTTGCCATTATATATTATATCACCCTCGTATGTACCATGTGGATATACACCAGATAGAACTTTCATTAAGGTAGACTTACCTGCTCCATTTTCACCAACAAGACCGTGGATTTCTCCTCTTTTCACTTTAAAGTCAATGCTTTTTAGTGCTTTCACCACGCCAAAAGATTTGGTTATATTTTTCATTTCTAGGATTATATCATCCATCTATAAACCTTCTTTCTATAATATTTAAGTTAAGCGGGCGAACACAGTTCGCCCCTACCAAAAACAACAAATTTAACCGTAGGGGCGAACTGTGTTCGCCCGCAAACCTACATTGTATATTTCTTAACTTAATGATATTGTTGTAAAACAGTCACCATTGTCTATAACTCTTTCGCAAGATTATATCCTGCTTCTACTGCGTCTAAAACATTTCCTATCTTTTCAGCGTCCCCTATGACTTTTACAGAGAAGCCTTTATTTTGCAACTGATCCACTAATGCATTCTCAGGGGTTGAGCCTGTTGCGAGTAAAACTGTGTCTGCAGGAATGGTGATTTCTTCTCCATTTACCTCTACAACAACTGAATTTTCATTAATTTCTTTAACTATCGCATTAGTCATCACATTGACTTTGCGTTCATCAAGGTTGCGTAATAAGTGCCATCTTGGAGCAAGTGCTTCTTCCGGTGCAATGGCTGATCCCATTTCCACAAGTGTTACACTACGTAAATTCATCCCTAAGTGTGCTGCTGTTTCTGCACCAACTTGACCACCACCTACGATAAGAGGAGTCATTCCTGCGGCTACTGTGCCAGCTAAAACATCATTAGCGAATACAACATGTGGTAAGTCTACACCTTTAATTGATGGTTTTATTGGTGTTGCACCTGTTGCTACAATAATTTCATCAAAATCTTTATCATCAAAATAACCTGCTGTAACTTCTGTACCTAGATGAACATGAACACCAAGCCTAGAAAGTTCACTTATTTGCCATTGGATAAATGCTGCAAGATCTCCTTTTCCTGGAGGTACTGCTGCTAGACTCCATTGCCCACCAGGGTTTTTCGATTTTTCAAATACCGTAACATTATGATCTGCTTTAGATAAATAAATAGCTGCTTCAAGCCCTGCAGGCCCAGATCCTATAACTGCAACTTTCTTAGGGTTGTCCGCTTTTTTAATATCACCTAAATATTCATTTCCAAGCTCTGGATTTAGAACACATTTAATAGGTTCATTTGCAAACAATATACCTAAACAGCCGTAATTACATGCGATACATGTACGAATTTGTTCAAATTTTCCTGCTTGTGCTTTGTTTGGGAATGCTGGGTCTGTTAAAGAAGGACGCCCCATTGCGATAAAATCAGCTTTGCCTGTCTTAATGATGTTATCTGCAATGCTCGGGTCATTAACACGCCCAACTGTAATAACTGGAATATTCACAAGCTCTTTTACTTCAGCTGCAAAATCAGCGAGCCATCCTGGCTTTGTATAATATGGTGGCACAATTGTATCTGCGGAGCCATAAACACCTGCTGAAACATGTATTAAGTCAACGCCTGCTTTTTCAAGCATACTGATAATAACTTTTGTCTCCTCAAAGCTACGTCCGCCTTCAATGAATTCATCTGCTGAAATTCTAAATCCGATAATAAAATCATCACCACATTTCTTACGAATTGCTTCTACAATTTCAACAGCAAATCGTGCACGCTTTATAACATTTCCACCGTAGTCATCTGTTCGCTTATTTGAATAAAGCGACATAAAACCAGCAACGAGATAACCATGAGCACCGTGAACTTCGATGCCATCAAATCCACATTGTTTTGCACGATATGCAGTCATTGCAAATTGCTCAATAATTTCTTTAATTTCAAAAGTTTCTAAAGCACGTGGTAAGGTCGTTCCAAATGGGCACATAATAGCTGATGGTGCAACTGGAATTTCTGCACCGATAACAGCAGAATTCGTTTGACGACCTGCATGGTAAATTTGTGCCAAGATTGTACTTCCATGAACTTTTACACGTTTCGTAAGCTCTTTGTGGCTTTCAATTTGTTCATCATTCCATAGTCCTGCTACGTTTTTAAATCCACGCCCGAGTGGGCATATAGCATAATCTTCTGTAATAATAAGACCCCATCCACCACGAGCTTTTTCTTCATGGTACGCAATATAGCGTTCTGTCGCTGTCCCGTCTTCATTGCAATAGTTTGCTACCATTGCAGGTACAACTAGTCTATTTTTGATTGTTTTTCCTTTAAGCTCAAAAGAGTTAAATATTGAATTTAGCATATTGTCTCCTTATAATAAATTAATAATATAATTTTTTTAAAAAGCTGTTGCGATCACTTCTTTATGATTCTGCAACAGCTCTTTTTTTATTCGCATATTCTAATAATTAGCCCAGTTAAATTGACCTTCTTCGTAGTAACCAGAATCAATTAATATACTTCTTAGATTGTATATATCTACTACAATTACTTCTGTTAGTTTAGATGGTACTTGTATTATGCCATTGTCAAAGTAACCTTCTGTACTTGGAGTTCTACCTTCTATTATAGCTATAGCCACATCTATTGCATCATTAACTAGCATACGTACATCTTTGAAAACTGTCATAGATTGACGGCCGTCAATTATACCTTGAACGGAAGAAATTTCTGCATCTTGACCTGTGATCCATAATCTTGTGATTTCTGGATCTTGGTTAAAGGCATCCGATATAGCGAGTGAAGTACCATCATTTGGTGCGAGTACGAAAACTTCACCTTTACCTTGAGAACCTAACATAGTTAAGTGAGCTTCTGCAAGGTTACGAGCAGTATCATTAGTCCACTCTGTTGTTACTTGACCTATGATACCTGCCATTTGTTCACGTGTTAGTGTCGGGTTATTTTGTAGTGCTACTGCTTCAGAAGAGTTATAGATAACAAATGTACCATTTGCTACATATGGCTGTAATGCTGACCAAGAACCTTCAAAAAATAAGAAAGCATTGTTATCAGCTGGATGTCCTGCATATAAGTAAAGAGGATTGCCTGTACCTGTTGCATTTTCTGCTAAGAAACGCCCCATTGCATAACCAACTGCATAAGAATCGAATGTTACGTAGTATGGTAAGTTTGGTGTACCCATTATTAGCCTGTCATAAGCTATAAGCGGGATACCTGCAGCATATGCAGCATTTGCCGCTGCCGCCGCCGCCGTGCCATCAACTGGCGTTAAGATTATAACATCAACTTGTTGCGTTATAAGTGTTTCTACGTTTTGCAGTTCTACAGATGGAGAATCTTGGCTAAATAGTATTGTGGAATTAAAATCTGTACCTTCTAAAGCTGCAATAAAGCGTTGTTCATCTTGTAGCCATCTTGGTAAATCTGTAGAAGGAAGGACAATTCCTATAGTTCCTGCACCATCATTGTTACTGCTTGCACCGTCTCCACAAGCTGTTAGGGCTATAGCACCTATACTTATTGCTAAAACGCCCAATGTTTTCTTGAATATGTTCATTTTTTGCTCCTTTCAAAAATAGATTAATTTTAGCAAACTCTAATGAAAAACGATTACGGCAAATTTTTTATTCAGTGGTTTTTAACTAAATAAAAAATGAATGCGGAAGCGATTTTGAATAGCACTTGCTATATGGTATTTTCTATATTATTTATTGTAAGCTATTTTTATTCAAATGTCAACTATAAGATTTATTAAATTACATTGATTATCAAAAATGGGCGTATAAAAATTATAAAAATTCTTGATATATATAGAAATATATGGTATAATAGTATCAAGCAATTAAGAAAAAACTAGCTTTTGCAGGGACTGGATTTTATACAGTGTATATTATATATGAAGATGTATTCAATATCATGAGAATAACGCCTATACACCATAGAGAAGCAGTCTAAAGTCTGGGTAAGTGCATATATTAGTTAGTTAAAAAACTTTATAGTAAAAAAATTTCTAAGAATTAAGGGGGTTTTACAATGTTTAATAGTTTAAAGAGTAAGATAATTATACCGATAATTGGGATTTTAATTGTTATGGTGGGTGTTATTATTTTTTATGTTTCCTCTGCTACTCAAAATCTTGCCAATGAATTGACTCAACAACGTCTTGATTTGGCATCTGCAACTGCAAGTGCAAGGTTAAGTGATTTTGAAGAACAGACAAGATTGATTGCTACAGCCATTGCTAGCGATCACGCAGTTATAACAAATTTGCAAGAGTGGAATGCTAACATAAATAGGTCGGGCAGTAGACAAAACTTAATTAGCTATCTTCAAAGCTTGGCTGGAGATTGGGGGGCGGACAGCTTTGTAGTACATGACGTTGAAGGTCGTATAATTCTGCGTTTGCATAATCTAGATTTGTATAATGACATCGACGGTGGTGCTGCTAGTGTCCATGGATTGGCTGGAGAAGTAACAACAGCGTATTTGTCAACACCAACCATGCCTATGGGGCTTCAAACTAGCACACCTATAAGACATGAAGGGCAAGTCATAGGTGTAATGTCAGCCATATTCTTCCTTGATACTCCAGAGTTTGTAGACATGTTTGCTAATATTTTCAACGCAAGAGTTTCTATTTTTGCTGGAGATACAAGTGTTATGTCCACCTCTATGGCTGCGGACGGCAGCCGTGCTGTTGGTGGTCAGTTAGTGCCTGAGGTTGTAGATATTGTGCTTGCACAGGGTCTCCCACACATTGCTGAAATAAATATAAGTGGTGTACCATATCATGGATACTACCATCCTTTGATTAACATTGCAGGAAATGCAATTGGCTCGGTATTTTTAGGATTTTCCAATCAAGCGACGGCAAATGCTACAATTTTAATGCAAGTTATCGTAATTATTATGGGTGTAGTAGGAATTGTGATTGCTGGAGGTCTGATGTATTTCTTAATTTTAAGAGCACTGAAACCTATCGCGGGTCTCACAAAGGTTGTCAAAGATGTGGCAGCGGGTAATATTAACGTAAATATCAACCGTGTAAACATTTCTAAGGATGAGATAGGTACGTTAACCATTAATGTGGTTAACCTTGTAGACATCTTAAAAGCAATTGTTGATGATTTAATGAAAATGGAACGTGAATTTAACGTAAACGGTGATTTTGAATATAGAATTGACACCGACAAATATCAAAACTCATTTAGGGAAATGATAGAGGGTATACATGCTGTCATAAATGATCAAATGAATGATATAGTTGGGGTGTTAGATGTTATAGGTAAAATAGGCGATGGGAATTTTGATGTTAAAATTAAAGATATGCCTGGAAAAAAAGCAATTATGCCTCAGATTCTTCGTGCTACTATTTTGAATTTAAAAAGTATTAGTGCTGAAGTTGCAAGTATGGTAGAAGCCGCTGCAATCAAAGGTGATTTGCATTTCTATATTGAAGCAGACAAATATAAAGGCGATTGGCGTGAAATAATGGTTGGGCTTAATAGCATAGCCGAGGCCGTGGACAAACCAATAGTGGAAATCAGGGATGTTATGGGGAAAATGTCTAAAGGCGAATTTTGGGGTACCCAAATGACTAGTGACTATAGTGGGGACTTCTTAGCCATTAGTGATGCAGTTAATTTCATGGTAAATACCTTAAACAGTTACATGGACGAAGTGGAGCAAATGTTGGGATATATTTCAGCTGGTGATTTGACTAAGTCTATCGAACGTGAATATATAGGCGATTTTGCACTACTTAAAAAGCCAATCAACAACATTATAAGTTCTTTGCATAAAACTATGTCAGGAATTTCTTCCGTATCCGACCAAGTACTGACTGGTGCTAAGCATATTTCTACAAGTGCAACCAACTTAGCGACCGGTGCCCAGGAACAAGCTGATTCTGTGGAAGAGCTTAATGCCTCTATAGAATTGATTAACCAGCAGACTATACAAAATGCCAAAAATGCTTCTGTGGCAAATGATCTATCCAATAAATCTAGTGATAACGCCCAAAAGGGGAACGATGCTATGAATCAGATGTTAGAGGCTATGGGGCAAATCAAAGAATCATCTAACGATATATCGAAAATTGTTAAGACTATTCAAGACATAGCTTTTCAAACAAATCTTCTTGCACTTAATGCATCAGTAGAAGCTGCGCGTGCTGGCGAACATGGCAAAGGATTTAGTGTGGTAGCTGATGAAGTGCGTACCCTTGCAGGGCGAAGTCAAAAAGCTGCAACAGAAACAACAGGACTTATTGAGAATTCCATTGAGTGTGTAGAATCTGGTTCTAATATTACGGAAGCTACATCTGAGTCGTTAGATGCTATTGTTGAGAGTGCAAGTGCGGTACTTAATATTATAAGCAGTATTTCTATTGCATCACAAGAGCAGACATTAGCGATTGCTCAAATCAGCGATGGGCTTGTGCAAATATCAAATGTTGTGCAGAATAATTCTGCCGTTTCTGAGGAAACAGCGGCGGCATCTGAAGAGTTAAATTCACAAGCTGAAGTGCTTCGAGAATTGGTGGCATTTTTCAAATTGTAGAATTACTATATAGCAAAAAAAATCCTCTAACGCAGTTTGCGAAAGGGGATTTTTTTGCTATATAGTGATGGTTCTCAGCTGTGTACAATTAATGTATATTACTCTTCGTCTATACTTACTAAAAAATCAACTTCTTTTTGGATAAGCTTTTTGCGTATTTCATTTAATTCTTCGCCAGTTTTTAGGGATGAATTGATAGAATAAAAAGTGATTTCTTTAATTGATAAAAGCACTAAAAGGTCTTCTCTATCTTCCTCAAAGAGAATTTTTCTTGTTTTTTCATATATTTCTTTAAATAAATTTTTGATTTTAGCTTTTTCTTCTGAAGTATGTTCGTCATAAAGATTTGAATAAATCAAATTTTCGGCGAAGTTTATATACGAACATGCTATATATTCCATTTTTAGACTTTCCTTAACTGGATAAGCTTCAAAACTTTTTATTATTATATTTAAAATTAAATTTGCTTGCTTATAATCTTTTGCTAAAGAAATGCTATAAACTAACAAGTTTCTATTATAACAGCTTTCAAATAATCCTGTTTTTTCACCAAATTGCAGATTTTCAAGCATAGGAATAATTTTTTCATATGCAGATTTTCGATTATCATGTAGATTATAATCTATTAGTGCTTTAAGCATATGAATTGTATTTTCTATATGTTTATGTGCATTATCTTTGTTATTAGCTAAATAATCTTCACAATCTCTTTGTAAAGATTTCATTTTTTCTATATCATGACTAGTGTTTAGGTTAATAAAACGAGCCCTTAATTCAAATATCAAATTATCAGAAAAAAAAGGAAATGTAGATTCTTTAAGTGATTTTATGGCATCTAGTATTTTAGCATTTGTTATTTCTTCTGAAATATTTACTTTATCAAATTTTTTGTGATTATTTTCTAATTTTATTTTAACTATGTTTTCTTCTTTGATTATAAAGCCATGTCCCCAAAGGGTCTTTATATGGAGTTTACTATTAACTGCAGCTAGTTTTCGGCGTAATCTTTTTACTGTATCATCAGTTGCTCTAGTTTCTATTTCTTTAGTATAGCCCCAGATACTATTAAGTAATTCTTCCCTTGTTATTGCTTTATTTTGATTTTTTAAAAGATAGTGAAATACTTCAAATTCGTTCTTTGTTAGAATTATTTCTCTTTCATTACAATACGCTGTTCTGCGATCAACATATAGGATAATATCTCCACAATTGATTAAATTGATATTTTTTTCATCATATTTCATTGGATAATCTCCTTTTAAGTCATTATTATCCCATTATATCTCAAATCAGTATAATTATAAAGATTAAAATTCATTATCATACAATAATTCTTCAAATTTTCATTAATTTTACTTCAATTACGTCTATTATATATCAAAATTCCCCTATTGTCAATAATTATTTCCAAATAAGTCTTTTAAATTTTACGAAAATTGCATTTTCTATCATTCTACTATTTTTTTTGAAATAACTTTTGTATACACAGCAACAAAAATAGTTAAAATAACTCCTACAAAAACTACTTGATATGGGTTAAATGCTTCAAACAGCGTCCCATAAAAACTGTTTCCTAATGCTTGCCCTAAGAAAGGAAGCATTAAAACGATTGCCATAACTTTTCCTATAAGTTCACACGGTATTATTTTTTGTAAATATGACATTACTAAAATTTGACCTATTGTGGCGAAAGCAAGAGAAATTACACTTGTAGCTGTAAGTATTATAAATGCTGTAAAATAATGAATTTCTACTAACATAATTAAGCCGAAAGGTAACCCAAAAAGACTTGATAACATAAGTACTACCCAAAGCTTTTTCACTTTCATCTTTAGCGCACCTGCTGCAATTGCGCCTATTATACCGCCTGTCATCATAATTCCTTGGCTTATTCCTACATATCCCATGTCCATATTTAAATATTGAGTTATTAAAATAGGCATTCCTACCATAATCATAGCCATAAATGTTAGTATGAAAAAGAATAGAACTAAAGAGATTTTAGCGATTATTGGTTTATCTTTTAATGTGAAACGAGTTGCTTCTGTGAGATCAGATTTAACCATTTTTGCGACACTATCTGTTTGTTTTTGTTTTTTATATGGTATTTTTATTAGTAAATCCATTATAGCTGTTATTGCAAAACAAATTGCTGAAATTATTAAAATAGATGTTATTCCAAAACGATCAAGCATAAAGCCTGCTATTGCCATACCTGCCATCATTGAAAAACTGTTTACTATGCCTGTTACAGAATTTGCACTTACTAACTTATCTTCTTTCACTAGAAGAGGTACAGCTGCTTGAACAACTGGCATATACATTCCTTGTATACTATTTAACGCCATAAGCTTAACGAATATTATAGGAATTATGTTAGTTAAAAAGCCACTTAATGCAATATAAACTATGATTATTATAGTAGTTATAAGATCCAGCCAGAACATTATTTTTTGTTTTTTCAGCCTGTCAGCTATAATACCGCCGATTGGAGAGAAAAGAAGCAAAGGTATATTTGAAAGACCCAGTAAAAGACCAAAAAGCCTTGGTGAGCCACTTATTTCTAAAACGTATAGTGGTAATGCAAAAGTTAGTACCATATTACCTAAAATAGAAATTATTTGTCCTATCACTAGTAGTGAAAAGTTTCTAGTAAAAAGCTTTTCTTTTTTTTGTTTAAATGGTGCTGATTTTATCATTATTATACTCCTTATTTATCATACATGCTATATGTATGTATTTTTTTGAAAAAATTTTTAGTGATTTGTATTTTAATCACTAAAAATGATTTCTATTATATTATCTAAACTTTGTAATGTATCTTCGGTGAAGATTGGACACCCTAAAGCATCTAAAGTCTCTTTTATAAATTTACTCTTTTCTCTGAATTCTTCTAAAGTCATAGGATATACTTCAGGAATAAGCCAAAAATTTACTAGCATAAATATGAGTTCTGCTAATAACTTTGGGTTGTTCCGTTTTATAGACCCATCTTTCATTCCCTCTTCTAAAAGAGGGATTATTGATTTTGATGCTATTTGATTTTCTTTGATATGTTCGACCAAAAATTTAGGATTTTTTAAAAGTTTAATGGCTATTCTTTGTATATTTTTAAAATCTTCATTCATATTTTCGCTCCAATATGAGAAGCTTGATTTTATTTTCTCAAGACCATTTTCGCCTTTAATATTTTTATTTGTAAAAGGGTGAATTTGTTCAAGTTGCTTATCTAAAATAGCATTTAAAACTTCTTCTTTTGTTTTAAAGTGATGGTAAAAAGCTCCTCGTGTTAAGCCTCCTAATTCTGCTACTATGTCTAAAATAGTAGTTTCATCATATCCTTTTTCTATAAACAACTTTTGGGATGCGTTTAAAATCTTTTGGCGTGTTTCTTCTGGATTTTTAGTCCTTGGAATTTTTCTCACCTCCATACATTCATCATGTATGTAATTATAACACAGATGATTTCAGTTGTCAAGCACTTTTTCAAAAAAGTTTTAATAAAATAAATAAAATAAATAAAATAAATAAAATAAATAAAATAAATAAAATAAATAAAATAAATAAAATAAATAAAATTAAATAAAATTA